>Ga0315553_10000373_pt1 | contig 40455 bp, 39 predicted proteins | sample SalMarSW160140MG_FD_203099 | JGI IMG/M metagenome (GOLD analysis project Ga0315553, IMG submission 203099) | Salt marsh sediment microbial communities from the Plum Island Ecosystem LTER, Massachusetts, United States - Salt Marsh Sediment SW1601-40 ... | reverse complement strand
TTAACTCCCAACCCTTGCCCCAGTGCGAGCTTAGCGGTGTTGCCTGGTGGCCGGTTTCCTTGAGTAGTGTGGCGAAATCCTCAACGTGGTCATCGCCGCAGACGAAGAGGACGCGCTGGCTGGAAGTGGCGAGGATACGCTGAAGCCAGACGTGCATGCGCTTTTCGACGCTGTCTACGCGATCCCTGTTGCGCTCGTCCATCGTGGGGTCGCAGTAGCGGTGCGAGATCCCCCGATTGTCGGCGACTGCTTTCGCACAGGAGCGCACTGAGCGGCTGTTTCTCAGCATCTCCTTGTTGAACTCTTCTGCCAGCAAGTCAACATTGAAGCGTTGGCATTGGTCATCAAGGTACGTCTCAAAGTCTGTGAGCCGGCGCTTCCACCCGGATCCAAGTTCATCCGGCGGAGGCCACCACTGGATCCTGTGGTTGACGCCCACTATGCACACATGCATGAGTCACCTTGTCGGTGAGAGGGGACACTGCACGCCCAACGCTGCTGCCGCTGGGCATTCAGATCTGGAACGACCAGCAGGTTGAAGAATCTGGGGCCAGGCTTTGGTACTCTACGCGAACATGGCCTGGAGTTCCGAGCCCTCGAGGGTCTCCACTTCGATCAGCTTCTTGGCCAGACCGATGAGCTTATCCTTGTTCTCTCGGAGGGTGCGCAGGGCCGTTTCGTGGGCCTGGTTGATGAGGTTTCGTACCTCTTCGTCTATGGCGCGGGCGACCTCCTCGCTGTAGTTCCGCTGCTCGCCAATCTCCCGGCCCAGAAACACCAGCTCCTCTTTACGGCCAAAGGTCAGCGGTCCGAGCTTCTCGCTCATTCCGTACTCGGTTACCATTTTCCTCGCTAGCTTTGTGGCCCGCTCGAGGTCGCTGCTTGCACCCGTGGTCACGTCCTCGAAGATGAGCTCCTCCGCGGCTCGCCCACCCAACAGGCCAGCGAGCTCGTCCAGGAACCTCGAACGCTGCTTGAGGTACCGGTCATCCTCAGGTAGCGGCATGGTGTAGCCGAGCGCCATACCTCTGGATACGATGGAGACCTTGTGCACCGGATCGCAGCCTGGCAGCGCGTTCATCACCAGTGCGTGCCCTGCCTCGTGATGGGCAATGATCTCCTTTTCCTCGTCGCTGATGAGACGGCTCCTCCGCTCCGGGCCGGCGATCACTCTCTCCACGGCTTCCTGGAGTTCTGCCATGTCGACCGCCTTCTTGTCACGGCGCGCCGCAAGGATTGCAGCTTCGTTCAGCAGACTCTCGATGTCCGCTCCCGAGAAGCCTGGTGTCTGCTTGGCGATGAGCCCCAGGTCCACAAGCTCGGCGAGAGGCTTGCCCTTGGCGTGGATTTCCAGGATGGCCTTGCGTCCGATCATGTCGGGCAGATCCAGTACCACCCGCCGGTCGAAGCGGCCGGGCCGCAGCAACGCCGGATCCAGGATATCGGGTCGGTTGGTGGCGGCCATGACGATGACATTGGTGTCCGTGTCGAAGCCGTCCATCTCCACCAGGATCTGGTTCAGGGTCTGCTCTCGCTCGTCGTGACTACCCCCCAGCCCCGCTCCTCTGTGGCGACCGACGGCGTCGATCTCGTCGACGAAGACTATGCACGGGGAGTTGCGCTTGGCCTGCTCGAAGAGGTCCCTGACCCTGGAAGCCCCCACGCCGACGAACATCTCGACGAACTCGGAGCCGCTGATACTGAAGAACGGCACCTCCGCTTCGCCTGCCACAGCACGAGCCATCAGCGTCTTGCCGCATCCAGGCGGGCCCACCATGAGCACCCCCTTGGGGATGCGGGCTCCCAGCGCACTGAACTTGTCGGGCTCCTGCAAGAACTCCACGACCTCCAGTAGCTCTTGCTTGGCCTCCTCGACCCCGGCCACATCGCCAAAGGTGACGGTGGGCTGGTCTCCCGAGAACATGCGTGCGCGACTCTTCCCGAAAGACAGAGCCTGACTGTTGCCCGATTGCGCCTGTCTCATCATGAACAGCAGTAGTCCACCGATCAACAGCAACGGCAAGAAGGAGGAGAGAATAGCGAGCCAGCTACCCCACTCATTGGGACTCTCTACCTCTATGGTTATGGCGTTCAGCATCTCCTGAGTCACGCCGAGATTGGTTAGAACATCTGTCAAGTCAGCGCCGGGCTCCTTGCGAGAGAGCACCTCCGACCCGTTGCTCTGCGTGATCCTCAGTTCGTCACCCGAGACCAGAATCCTGGCTATCCTGCCGTCACGAGCATCCTGGGCCACGGTGGTAATGGGCACCGTGTCGAGGCTCGTTGATGCACTGTAGACGTTATAGAAAAGGGCAGCTACCATGAACGTAATAATGAGGTAGATGAGCCCATTTCTGATCCATCTTGAACTCACTCTATACCCTCCGCACGAGAAGACTACGCCGCGATGTGAGCTGTAGGCACCGCGCCGGGCCTTCACTGCACATAGGACTGCATTCTCAAGTATACCACATAATGGGCTGGAATGCTAGAGTCGTGAGCCTCGTCCCATGGGACAAAGGGCGAGTCCCGATGTTGGGTCTTCTCACCGCAGGATGGGCGTAGTCCTGAGGTCGAGGAAACTCAAGTTGCTGCAGGTGCCAGCGCCTTCAGTGGCAGGGGAGTGCCGCATTCACATGAAGTAGCGGAGAAAGACTGCCAGCCACAGAGGCATCAATCCCAGCACGGCCACGACGGCCACCAGTGTCATCAGGCAGCCCACCCAGTCGAGACCCTGGCTTCGATCTTCCCGAGCGGGCGGTGCCTCATGGGAAGCGGCTCCGGGATACGCCAGTGTGGGAGTCTCCAACTGATCGGGCGTGAAGGGTTGCCGCGGCCCCACGGCCTCCGTGCGGTCGACGAGAAGTGTCCTGCCGCTCGAGCTCGAATACGCTCGTAGAGCATCCGCCAGTTCGCTCGCGGAGCGATAGCGATCCGTGGAGGCCCTGGACAGGGCGCTGTGGACCGCAGAACTCAGAGGAATCGGTATCTGGGGATTGGCGGTGTGGAGTGGTTCAGGCTCGCGTCGGAGGTGCTGCTCCGCTATCTCCGCGTAGCTTTCGCCCACGAAGGGGGGGCGACCCAAGAGCATCTCGTAGAGGACGATACCCACACTGTAAACGTCGGAAACAGGCGTCGCTCTACGCCCCATCAACTGCTCCGGGGAAAGGTAGAGGGCTGCGTATGGAGAGCGCTCTTGCCCGGGTAGTGACTTTGTGGAGAGCACGTCCTCGACGCGGAAATCGGAGACCTTCGGCTGCCCGTCGAGCGTCAAGAGCACGTTACGGGGAGTGAGTTGCCCGTGGATGAAGCCTGCCTGGTGAACCGTTGCCAGCGCATTGCAGACAGGAACGGCGATGGCAAGAGCCTTCTCTGTTTCGAGAGGGCCTTCCGAGGTCAGGAGGGCTTTGAGGCTTGGTCCATCCACATACTCGCAAACTACGAACACGAGATCTCGATCACTCCCCACGTCATGAATCGCCACCAAGTTGGGATGCGTCAACGCAGCCATGGCGCGGGCAACACGCTGGAAGTGCTCGACGAATCCCGGATCTCCTGCATACTGCTCGCGGAGGACTCTCACGACCACTGTGCGATCCAGTGAGACGTCGAGGGCCTTGTAGGCTACAGCGTGCTCGCCGCGACCAATCTCGGCTAGATGACGATAGCGCCCCTTGAGCAAAGTGTCGGCCATCTTTCTGTTTCGAACATGATGCTTGGGTGACTCAGACTCCATTTTACGCTGGGCATGCCCTGGTGTCAACCGTTGGTGGGGGATGTCCATGCGTTGGTGGAGGTGCTGCCGGACGTACGGCCGCGAGGTCTTTTCCCCTTCTTGGGACTTCGTCTAGCGAGGTATGGGATGGACCAGCGGCCAGCATCGAGGTCCTGGGATCGCTTCGCCGTTCGTCAGGCGTGGTTTGCGCACTAGTAGCCCTGAGAACGGTTCGCGACGTCGCCCGATCTTGCCAAACGGGAGGGATGTGGTATAATGCTCAGCGATGTCAGCCCCCATGCCAGATAGGTTAGCCCGCTACGTCGCCAAGGTCGAAGGTCACCTGGCGAACACTGATCAGACCACTGCCGACCCCATACTGATCATGCTTTGTGGGTTACCCGGCACTGGCAAGTCTCACCTAGCGCGAGGTCTGGCCGGGGTATTGCCCTTCGTGATCGTTGAGAGTGACCAGGTTCGCAAGATACTCTTTCCTGAGTGCGACTATAGTGGCGAGGAGAGTAGATGGGTCCACCGTACCTGTCACGCCTTGATGGCGAAGCTTCTGAGGAAGGGCGTGCGAGTCATATACGATGCCACCAATCTTCACGAGCGACATCGAGAGTTGGTCTACCGGCTGGCTGATGGTGAGGGAGTCAAGCTGATCATCGTGAAAGCGGTGGCCCCTGAAGGAGTGGCGCACGATAGACTACGAGGCCGCCACGAGGGAGACGCTGACGATGGGGAGGTCTCACAAGCTGACTGGGAGGTGTATCGACGTATGGTCCGAGAAGTGGAGCCCATCGGACGCAATCACGTCGTCGTTGACACCAGCCAGGATCTGAGTCCAGCCATCACCAAGTTACTGCGTCTCATTCGGCAGTAGAAGCGCGAGAGACATGAGATACTTAGCCATCCTCCTCGTATTCGTGCCGTTGAGCATCGCTGGCTCCACCCTCGGTTGGGACCAGCGTCTCATCTTCTTCGCCTCAGCTCTGGGTATTGTACCGCTGGCCTGGATTCTGGGTCAGGCCACCGAGGAACTGGCGGCGCGTACCGGGCCTCGCGTCGGAGGACTGCTCAACGCCACGTTGGGCAATGCGGCCGAGCTGATTATCACCATCTTCGCCATTCGCGAGGGGCTTCTGGAACTGGTCAAGGCGTCCATCACCGGCTCGATTGTGGGGAACATTCTGCTGGTGCTGGGCCTGAGCGTGCTGCTGGGAGGGCTGCGCAACAAGACTCAACGTTTCGAGCGCTCCGAGGCAGGCATGAATGCCACTCTGATGACCCTGGCCATCATCGCCCTGATCATACCGTCCATCTTCGGCCACGCCATCGAGGCGAAGGACCACGCGGCTGTCGAGTGGCTGAGCCTGGGGGTGGCTGTGGTGATGATAGCTATCTATGTGCTGAGCCTGATATACGCCTTCGTTTCCAGCGAGAACCGGGCCTTGACTCAGGGCCACACTGTGCCCGCGTGGTCCCTGCGCAGGGCTGCCATCGTTCTCGCCGTATCCGCCATCTTGGTGGCCTGGCTGAGCGAGGTCCTGGTCTCCGCTGTGGAACCTGTGGTCGAGGCTATGGGTATCACAGAGTTCTTCTTGGGCGTGATTCTGATTCCTTTGGTAGGAAACGTCGCTGAGCATCTGGTTGCTGCGCAGATGGCCTGGAAGAACCACATGGATCTGAGCCTGGGGATATGCTTCGGCTCGAGCATGCAGATAGCCCTTTTCGTCGCCCCCCTGCTCGTGTTCGTCAGCCTGGCGATGGGGCACCCTCTAACGCTGATTTTCAATGAGTTCGAGTTGCTGGCGCTTGGGGCGGCGGTTGGGATTGCGGCGCTCATCTCTCTAGATGGCGAGTCCAATTGGCTAGAGGGTGCACAACTGCTGGCTGTGTATCTCATCGTGGCTTTGGCTTTCTTCTTCCTCCCGACCGGAGGCGCGTAACCCCCATCCGGGACGCAGTTGCGCCAGCCAAGCCCTTCCTTCGTACTTACCTGCCTGAAGAGTATGGGGACGGCACGCCGTGCTCCTACGTCGATACGATGACGTTCTGACTGAGCGAGTGGTATCTCTGGAAGAGTTCTCCCTATGCAGACGTGGATACGACGCCCTTTTGTTGCATCTGTACCAGGCACACGAGGAGCAGGAGTGCGACGAGAGTGAAGTGAGGGGTGGAGACTTCCAGAATCAGCTAGCTCTCAGTCTGGACGCCGCACCCCCGGGGCCATCAGATCAGATCAACGCTTTCCGGCGCAGGTGCCACATGGCAATGAGCCCTGCGCCGATGGGCATCCAGAAGGCGATGAACCGAAACAGCAGCGTGGCTACCACCACCGTGGCGGATGGTACGCCCAGACTGGTGTAGACGGTAGCCAGCGAGACCTCTGTGATCCCTATGCCCTCTGGCATGAGCAACAGGCTGATGACGTAGTTGGTGACCACGTAGCCCACGACCAGAACGTCCAGACTGATGGCAAACCCCAGCGCGCGAAAGACGAAGTACAGAGAGGCAATGTCAGAGAACAGGGTCAACAGGCCGTAGATGAGGGCCTTGCCTGTCTCCAGCGGCTTGCTGCGAGCCGCCTCGACAGCCGTGTAGAAGCTGTCGATACTCTCCGCCAGGCCTTCTGGATTGTAGAAACTTCGCCCGGTGACCTTCTTGATGGGCGCATTGACGGTCTTGGTCAGTCGGTCCAGGACCCGCCTGAGCTGAGCGGGGCGCCGGTAGAGCATGATCGATGCGAAAAACAAGCCCAACATCAAACACAACATGGCTGCGGCGACCAGGAACTGTTCCATGCCCAGCAGTCGGCGAGTGAACAGGTAAAGGAGGCCCAGACAAAGGGTGGTGAACAGTATCACGCCAGTCATGAGGTTCTGCAAGATGAGAACTACAGCCAGACTGCTCAGCGAAAGACCGTGCTTGTCGAAGAAGCGATAGCGCACATAGATACCTGCTACACCCCCGGCCGAGACGATCCGGTTCGCGGAGCCACCGGCGAACATCAGCTCCAGGAATGGCCACAGCGGGATGTGGCGACCAAGGAAGTGCAGCAGCTTCTGCGTATAGAGGGCCACGGCCACGTAGCGCAACGACTCTGCGAGAACGGCCAGGGCTACGAGCCCTGTGTGGGCGGAGCCGACGAGCGTTACAACCTCTCGCTCACCGACCAACCGTACCAGAAGCAGCCCGACCCCGACGCCGATGACAAGAATGAGGAAGAACTTCTTGAAGTCTACCTTGAGTGGTGCTTCAACTTCGTCGCTTTCGGGCGGCGCCTCAGTGACTACGGGCTGCATCTAGAGCCAGCCCTCGCGGTTGAAGTAGGCCAGCATCCCAACCACGATGCTCGCCATGATGCCTATGATGATCACGAAGGACAGCGGATGACTGGCGAGGGGTAGTTGGCGGAGATTCATCCCGTAGATGCCAGAGATGACCGACAGAGGGAGCATGATCACCGAGAAGATGGTCAGGATCTTCATCACCTCGTTGATGCGCTGAGAGGTCAGCGACTCGAGGGTTGTGCTTAGACCTTCAACGACCTCCCACAGGTCCTCGAGACGTTCCCAGATCTGCACGATGTGGTCGGATACGTCTCCCCAGTAGACCTCGAGGTCTCCTCTCAAGAACTCCCAGTCCTTGCGCTCGAGGCTGGTGATGATCTTCATCTGAGGCTTGATGGTGCTCCTGAAGTTGAGCAGGTTTCGCCTGACGATGGAGATCTCCCTCACCATCTCTCTGGCGTTTACGTCGAAGATCCTCTCTTCGATATCCAGAACATTGTGGTTCTCTTTGTCCAGGATAGGGAAGCAGTAGTCCACCAGATCATCGATCAACAGGTACAACAGGTAGTATGATCCCCGCCCCATGAACTGGCCACGTATGCCATCGTCTTTCTCGCAGTTGTCGAACTCTTCGATGAGAGGCTTGAGCGTGCCATCGCTGACCGTGACCAAGAACCCGCGACCCACGAAGATGTCCACCTCCGCGCGGGCCAGCCGCCGGGTGGCCTTGTTGAAGACAGGAAAGTGCATGACGATGAATAAGTAGCTCTCGTATTCGTCGATCTTCGGCCTCTCGATGGCGCTGAGACAGTCTTCCAGGTCCAGGGGGTGGAAGAAAGGGAACTGCTGACGTAGCTGCTCTATGTCGTTTCCTGTGGCCTTGCTGACGTTGGTCCACGTGATCGCGTTGTACGTGAGAACTCGAGAGCTCATCTTCACCTCCTTTCCACCCATTCCAGCCGACACGCTCGAGAGTCCTGTCCGTCGATGGGGCACGGAAGGCCATTATACTCACTGCAGGGCGCCATAGCAAGGTTTCATGGGACGGAGAATGTTGTCGAAATGTCTAGGTGCTTGACAAACTGTCGAGAAAGGTGTATACTGGCTGAGGTTATGGGTAGCTGATGGTCGGTGTGGATCATGTCGTTTCCGGATCTACTTGTGTTCGTTCGATCGTGTCGTTGTCGAATCGCGAGGTGCCCGCGGATCACATGTAAGCCAGCGCGTTTCAGTGCGCGCCCGTGTGAGAACACCGTGGGCTTTCTGTTTCCTGGGCGGAGCAGATGACTGATAGCGTGGACGCGGAGTTGAAGAAGAAGGTCTTTGAATCGTTGAAGCCCGTGATGGCGGCTATCGTGGACCTTCTCGGTCCTGGCAGTGAGGTCGTACTGCACGATATGGCCTATCCTGATGCTTCCATCGTGGCCATCGAGGGCGACGTGACCGATCGTCGAGTCGGCGGGCCGTTGACCGACTCTGGTCTGACCTGCTTGCGGTCTCCGGAGAGCGGGCGGGTCTACTCTTACACGACGGTTGCTGACGGAGGCAGGGTCATCAAATCCTCCTCGGTGTTCCTGACCGACGACCAGGGAGAGATACTCGGTGGGTTGTGCATCAACCTTGATATCACGCCGTATCTGACTTTCGATCGACACTTGCAGCCACTGATCAAGCCGACAGAAAACGAGGCGGAACCCCAGACCTTCGGTAGCGACGTCGGTGACGTTCTGGACAAGATGCTGGACGACGCCATTGCCGCGGCGGGCATACCCATCTCCCTGATGCAGAGGGCTGATCGACTGAAGGTGATTCGTGCTCTGGAGGAGCGCGGCGCTTTCTTGCTCAAGAAGGCTGTACCCCTCATGGCCGAGCGACTCGGTGTCTCTCGGCACACGATATACAGCGACCTGGCTGAGATAGAGGAGTCCAGGGAAGACAAGTAGGAGCCCATCGCAGAACAAAATGGTTGATTGAAGGGCTGTCGGCGAGCGGCTCATGTAGGTGCTAGCGGCCGATCTCATCAGCGGGATGACACTCGCCGGTGACTTTTTTGGGGGTAATCGAAGCCTAGAGTTGTGATGCTGCGATGGCTGGCCGTGGCGCATGTGCCAGTCGTCTCCATGGAGATCACGAAAGGCGAAAGGGACTGACCATGGAGGAGAAGAAGCTACGAGAGGTAGTCCTGGAGTCTGGCATCAAGGTGAAGCCGATCTATGGTCCGGACGACGTGGCCGACCTGGACCACGAGCAGGATATCGGCGAGCCGGGGGCCTATCCCTATACTCGGGGTATTCACAAGTTCATGTATCGGTATCGCCCGTGGACCACGCGGCAGTACGCTGGTTTTGGCACTCCACAGGAGAGCAACCAGCGTTTCAAGTACCTCATCGACCACGGGCAGAATGCCCTCAACGTCGCCTTCGACCTGCCTTCTCAGATGGGCCTGGATTCCGACCACCCACTGGCCTGGGGTGAAGTGGGCCGCGTAGGTATGGCGGTGGACAGCCTGAGCGACATGGAGGAGGCGTTTGCAGACATCCCCCTGGACAAGATTAGCACAAGCCTGACCATCAATGGTGTCGCAGCGATCATGATGGCCATGTACTTCGTCGTGGCCGACAAGCAAGGAGTACCTCTCAAGGAATTGCGCGGCACTGCGCAGAACGACATCCTCAAAGAGTACATAGGGCGTGGGACCTGGATCTTCCCCGTGGAACCCTCTATCCGTCTGATCGGCGATACCATCGAGTTCTGTGCCGAGCGCGTGCCCCACTACTATCCTGTGAGTGTGTGCGGCTACCACATCCGCGAATCCGGGGCCAATCCCGTTCAAGAGATCGCTTACGCGTATGCTATCGCCTCTGCGTATGTTGACCACGTCAGGGAAAGAGGCGTGGACGTAGACGATTTCGTGGCCCGACTTTCCTTCAATTTCGACATCTGGGGTAACCTATTCGAACAGGTAGCCAAGTTTCGTGCCGCACGCCGCCTGTGGGCGAAGATCGTGCGCGAGAGGTTTGGAGCCACCGACCCCAAGGCGATGCAGATGAAGATGATCGCTGGCGGTGGCGGCGGAGGGTTGACTATCGAACAACCTGAGAACAACATCGTTCGTGGGGCGTACTACGCGCTCATCTCCGCGCTGAGCGGCACTCAGACCATGGCCCTCTGCACATACGACGAGGCCTACACCATACCCACCGAGAAAGCAGCGCTCATCGGCCTCCGCACCATGCAAATCCTGGCCGACGAGATGGGGCTGTGCGACACGGTGGACCCTCTGGCTGGCTCCTACTATGTGGAGCGACTGACCACCGATCTGGAGAAGCAGATCGTGGAGGAGATGGAGAGGGTCGAGCGACTGGGCGGGATCGTCAAAGCCATCGGCGAAGGTCTCATCCAGCAAAGAGTATCCCGCCAGGCCTATCGCTTCGAACGGGGCATCCAGAGTGGCGAGATCGTCAAGGTTGGCGTAAACAAGTACCGCATCGAGGAGGAGGAGCGCGACGTCGAGCTTCACGAGTATAGACCTGAACAGGCTGAGGACAAGATCCGTAGACTGGAGCTGTTGAGGTCCGAGCGTGACGGGCAGGCGGTGAGCGAGAGCCTGGAGAGGCTGCGTCAGGCGGCCACCGGCCAAGAGAACCTGATGCGGTACATCATGGACGCTGTGCGGGCCTACGCCACGGTCGGCGAGATGGCACAGATACTGAAAGAGGTCTTCGGCGAGTTCAAGGAGCCGGTAGTCTTGTAGATCTTCCTCTGCGGCCAGGCTTCTCAGGGTTGTTCCTGGAAAGGACTCCCGGGGAAGGCCTGTCTGGCGAGAGGAGGGGTGACCCTTCAGGTGACCCTTCAGGTACCGGACCATCCAGTGTCAGCCAGTTCTTCGCCGGCGTGGTGACGCACTGGCGTTGGGTGGGGCATTATGTGAGGAATTGGGGGATCAGGGAATGCGTATCGGTATTGACGTGGGAGGAACGTTCACAGACATCGTGTTGATCGACGACCTCAACGGTCAGATCCACTACACCAAGGTTCTGACCACTCACGGCGACCTGGCCAGAGGTGTGATCAGCGGCATCGACAAGATCCTGGACATGGTGGGCAATTCCTTCGATCATGTGGACTACATGGTACACGGCACCACCATCGGCACCAACGCTCTCATCGAGCGCAAGGGCGCACGGACCGGCCTGCTGACCAGCGAGGGGATGAGAGACATCCTCGAGATCGGCCGTATCGAGCGTCCTGCTGCGGGTCTGTATGACATCTTCGTCGACACCCCGCTGCCGCTCGTGCCCCGGTACCTGAGACTCAAGGTCAGGGAGCGCGTGGGAGCGGACGGTGAGGTGGTGGTACCGCTGGATGAGGACTCGGCTAGGAAGGCCGTGGGTCTGCTGAAAGACCAGGCCGTCGAATCGATAGCTGTCTCTTTCCTCTTCAGCTTCCGCAATTCAGCTCACGAGGAGAGGGTGAGGGAGATCTGCCAGGAGGTGTTCCCCGATGCTGCCGTTTCCATCTCCTCTGAGATCGCTCCTGAGTTTCGTGAGTTCGAGCGTACTTCCACCACGGTCATCAACGCCTATCTGGCTCCCGTCGTGGAGCGGTACCTGGACAACCTGGAAGGACAGTTGCTGGAGCGATATGGCGACGTAGACTTGCGGGTCATGCAGGCCAGCGGCGGATGTATGACCACCGAGATGGCAAAACACCGCGCGGTCAACATCGTCAATTCTGGGCCTGCCGGAGGGGCGCTGGCGGCGGCCTACGTGGGACGGCTGACAGGCGACGAGCAGGTCATCAGCGTGGATATGGGGGGCACCAGCTTCGATGTGGGAGTGATAGACCACGGAGAGCCACGAGTGGCGCCAGAAAGCCAGTTCGAGGGTTTCCCGGTCAAGATCCCCATTCTCGATGTGAAGGCTATCGGCGCTGGAGGGGGGAGCCTGGCCTGGGTGGACCAGGGCGGAGCGCTCAACGTGGGACCGGAGAGCGCCGGCTCCGACCCGGGTCCAGCCTGCTACGGCCTGGGAGGGGAGCGGCCGACCGTCACCGATGCCAATCTGGTGCTGGGCCGGCTCAACCCGGACTACTTCCTCGGCGGGGAGATGAAGCTGCACCTTGATCTGGCCGAGAAGGCGATTCTGAAGCACGTGGCAGAGCCTCTTGGGGTCTCCCTCGAGGAGGGGGCCAGCGGCACTATCCGCGTGGTGAACGCCAACATGGAGCGCGCCATCAGCGTGAACTCCACGGAGAAGGGCTTTGACGTGCGAGAGTTCGCGCTGTTGCCCTTCGGAGGCGCGGGTCCGCTGCACGCCGTGGAGCTGGCGCGGGACCTGGACATGAAGAGAGTAGTCGTACCACCCTATGCCGGTACTCTCTCTGCGGTTGGCCTCTTGGTGGCCAACACGCGCTACGACTATGCCTCGACAGTGGCCAAGAATGAGGAGGAACTCACGCCAGAGGAGTTACTCACTGTTTTCCAGGATCTGGAGACCAGGGGGAGGGCCCAACTGCGCGCCCAGAAGGTGCAGGACGATCAGATCGAGATCATCTGGTCGGCCGATCTCCGCTACGAGGGCCAGTCCTACGAGATCAATACGCCCGTGGTTCGCAAGGACTCCATCACGAGGGCGGACATCGAAGAGATCGTGGATCGTTTCCACGATCTACACTACCGAATCTACGCTTATGGATCGGTTGATGAGAAGGTAGAGTTCATCAATCTCCGGGTGGCAGCGATCGGCAAGGTGCCTGAGGTGTCGCTGTCCCATACCGGAGGCGGCGGAGAAACGGAGACGGCCCGCAAAGGTAACCGCCCCGTCTACTACCCCGGAGAGGGTTACGTGGATACGGCGATCTACGATCGAGCACTGCTGCGCGCGGGCCACGTGGTCCACGGGCCAGCGTTGATAGAGGAGATAGCCTCGACAACCGTCCTCACACCTGGATTGAGGGGATCGGTGGATGAGTATGGGAACATCATCGTCGCTCTCCCATAGGTGAAGAGAGGCTGATCCGCGGATTGAAGGAGGTAAACAGTGCCCTACAAGGCTGATTCCATCACTATGCAGGTCATGCGCTACGCCATGGAGCAGGTGGCTGACGAAATGGGCCGCACTCTGGTGCGCACTGCGCGCTCGACAGTCATCAAAGAGATCGAGGACATGACCTGCTCCGTCTTCGACCGGCACGGCAATACCATAGCCCAGGCCCATCACGCACCTATGCTCCTCACCGGCTTCGAGTTGGGGATGCGAGCTCTCGTTGAGAAGTACAAGCCCGAAGATCTCGACGAGGGCGATATGATCATGTTCAACGATCCCTACTCTGGTGGCCAGCACGTGATGGACATGGTGACTTTCGCGCCAGCCCACTACAAAGGCAAGCTGGTGGGGTTCACTGGCAGTATCGCCCATCACTCGGACATGGGCGGGGCCGTGCCTGGAGGGACTGCGGGCGGACTGACCGAGATCTACCTCGAGGGCTTGCGTTTCCCCATGGTCAAGCTCTACAAGAAAGGCGAGGAGGACCCCGAGCTCTTCGGCATCCTGGAGAACAACATCCGGGTGCCGGACAAGACCTTGGGGGACATCCGGGCTCAGGCCTCGGCCGACTTTGTGGGTGCGCAGAGGCTCTGGGACATCTTCGACAAGTACGGTGTGGATGTGGTTACCAAGTGCCAGGAGATGCTCCTGGACTACTCGGAGAGCCGCATACGGGCGGGCTTGAGGAACATACCGGACGGCACCTACAGCGGGGTGGACTGGGTGGACGACGACGGCTATTCCGACGACCCCATCAAGCTACAAGTGAACATCCATAAGCGCGGCGACGAGGTGGTCGTTGATTTCGATGGCACCGCCAAACAGGTCAAGGGCAACATCAACTGCCCCATCGCCACCGTACACGCGGCCGTATACTACGCCCTCATCGCCGTCATCGATCCCCATGTCCCCCCCAACTCTGGGTGCTACCGGCCTTTCACGGTGGAGGCGGAGAAAGGACTGATTGTCAATCCTGTGATGCCTGGGGCCATGGGCGCCAGGACCAACACCTCTCAGAAGATCGCCGAGGCTATGATGCTTGCCCTGTCGAAGGTGGTGCCCGACAGGGTTCAGGCGGGCTGTCACGGCCAGATCACCAACTGCGGATTCAGCGGCTACCATCCAAGGACAGGGAAGCGTTTTGTGTTCATCGATATCCAGGGTGGAGGTGCGGGCGCGCGACCGACGAAAGATGGCCGGGACGGCCAGGATTCACACCTGGCGCGTTTCAAGAATACGCCCATCGAGGCCGTCGAACTGGAATACCCGGTGCGCATTTGGAAGTACGAGTTCATCCCCGATTCCGGTGGCGCCGGCAAGTATCGCGGAGGCCTGACTGTGCGTCGCGACATCGAGGTGCTGGCGGATGACGTCTCGCTGGCTCGCTATGGAGACCGGCAGCGTTTTGGCGCCTTCGGCCTCTTCGGCGGCAAGGAGGGCAGCAAGGGCAAGTTCATCCTCAACCCCGGCACACCCGAGGAGAGACCACTCAAGTCCAAGGGTCTAGACATCCTCAAGAAGGGTGACATGGTGAGCCTTCGTCTCCCCGGGGCGGGCGGATATGGCGATCCGCTGGAGCGCGATCCGGAGTTGCTTCTTCAGGACGTGAGGGACGGCAAGGTCACGCTTGAGAGCGCCCGCGAGGACTACAGGGTGGTCATCGATCCGGAGACCCTGGGGATCGACGAGGCCGCAACCAAGAGGCTTAGGAAAGGCTGAGAGCCAATGGCCAACTCCATCCTCGACAACCTGGAGTACGACGAAGGCAGCGGGACGATTTCTTTCAAAGGTGTGCGCTATATGCTGATCCGGCCCGACACCGTCGTTGATTTCCAGAAGGCGGTGGAGGAGGCGTTGGGCGACGGGGTTGCCGAGAGCATGATGGCGGGTGGCTACACCGGTGGCTCGCGCTCATCGAAGAGGTACAAGGAGGTCTTCGGCTTTTCGGACGAAGAGATAGTGTCCTTTATGTGCAACATGGGCCGCGAGATTGGGTGGGGTGACTTCGAGGTCGAGAGGTTCGACAAGGACGGGAGAGAGTTGGTCGTCGTCGTCAGGAACTCTGCCTTCGCCGAGGCCTATGGCAGCGCGGGCGAGGGCGTATGCCACATGATCCGCGGGGTGATGGCGGGCATGGCTGCCGGAATCTTCGGGGGCGACGTGAGGTCAGAAGAGACGCACTGCTGTGCCAAAGGGGATGACCTGTGCCGCTTCGTGATCCGCGGCTGACCGTACGGGTGGCTTGCGAGCGAAAGATGGAGCCCGACGGACCGCGATGTCACCACGAGGTTGACCGGTCACGACATCTGTAGGAAGGAAGCATCGCTTGGAGCAGTCGAAACAGGAAGTGCTACTCGGCAATGAGGCCATCGCGCGGGGCATCGTGGAGAGCGGATGCCACGTGGTGACCTCCTACCCTGGTACGCCCAGTTCTGAGATCCTCCCCGGTGTGGTGCGCTTCAAGAAGGAGCTGGGCCTGGGCACCTACGTGGAGTGGAGTATCAACGAGAAGGTTGCCTATGAGGTGGCCCTGGCAGCGAGCTACACGGGCAAGCGGGCGGCTGTGATCATGAAACAGGTTGGGCTCAACGTGGCTGCCGACCCGCTGATGAGCTCTGCCTACACCGGCGTCAAGGGCGGGTTCGTCGTCATCTCGTGCGATGATCCCGGTCCTCACTCTTCGCAGACAGAGCAGGATACACGATTCCTGGCTATGGTGGCCAAAGTGCCTGTCCTCGACCCGTCGAGCCCTCGCGAGGCCAAGGAGATGGTCAAGGCGGCCTTTGAACTGTCGGAGAGACACCATCTGCCGGTCATTCTCCGTCCGGCCATCCGGGTCTCCCACGCCAGACAGAACGTTGAGTTCTCGCCTTTGCCCGAGCTGGCTAGGCCCGCTGATTTCGAGAAGGACCCTGCTCGCTGGGCGGCCACGCCTCGCTTTCGTCTGCTGCTGCACAAGGAACTCAACGACAAGCTGGAAGAGATCCGGCAGGAGTTCGAGACGTCGGATCACAACAGCATCACACCAGGTCAGGACGCAAGGCTTGGCTTCATCGCTGGCGGGACTAGCTTCTCGGTGTTGAAGGATACCCTCAGGCAGCTAGGGCTGGAAGGGAGGTTCGCTATCCTCAAGATGGGCACTCCTTATCCTCTTCCCCAGAAGCTGGTGGCCGACTTCGTCGCTGGCTGTGAGCAGGTGGTGGTCCTAGAGGAACCGGACGCTGTAGTTGAGTTGCAGATCCTGGACAAGAGGAAGGTGCACGGCCGCTACAACCACGTGGTGCCCTCGGCTGGCGAACTGAGCCCGGAGGTGATCTGCCAGATCATCGTGGAGCAGGCGGCGAGGCTGGATCTGGAAGTGTCTCGCGAAATCGACACTGGTGAGCTGGAGGCCCTCGTGGCTAGCCTGGAGCTGCCCGCCAGAAAACCCCGCCTTTGTCCAGGCTGTATGCATCGAGCGGCTTTCTTCGCTATGAAGAGAGCGCTGGGCCCCAGAGCTATCTATCCCGGCGACATCGGGTGCTACACACTGGGCCTCAACCTGAAGGCGGTGGATACCTGTCTCGACATGGGAGCGTCGGTCACCATCGCCAGCGGTCTCTACCAGGCGTACCGGCAAGACGGCAAGGATGTGCCCATCGCGGCCACCATAGGCGATTCCACCTTCCTGCACTCAGGGGTGACGGCCCTGGCCAGCGCCGTCTACAATGGCGCTCGCTTCGTGCTACTCATTCTCGACAACGGTACGACGGCTATGACGGGGATGCAGCCCACGGCTGACTCAGGGATCCTGGCGGACGGGAGTGAAGGAAAAAGGGTGGCTATCCCGGACCTCGTCCAGGCGTGTGGAGTCAAGTTCATCGAAGAGATGGACCCTTACCGGGTGAAGGAGTTCGAGGGGCTAGTCAAGCGCGCGCGAGAGTACACGAAGGAGCCGGATGGGGGCGTCGCTGTAGTCATCGCCAAGCATCCCTGTGTCCTGTACGATCCCAGCCCTCTTCAAGAGAACCCGGTGCGTGTAACGGTCACGGAGGAGTGCGACGGCTGCGAGTACTGTCAGATAGCGTTCGAGTGCCCGGCCTTGGTGCTCGATCGGGAACTAGGGCGGGTAGTGGTAGATCGGCGAACCTGTGTCAATTGTGGAGTCTGTATCGAAGCCTGTCCTAAGGGGTGCATCGTTGAAGAGGAAGAATGATATCGACTTGAATCTGATCCTGTCTGGCGTGGGGGGGCAGGGAGTCCTCTTCGCCACCAGCGTGTTCTCGGAGACCGCCTTGGCCCTGGGCTACGACGTGCTGGGTTCCGAGACTCACGGGATGAGCCAGCGCGGAGGGTCGGTCATCTCGCACCTCAAGATTGGCTCCTATGAGAGCCCGATGGTTCGTCGAGGGACGGCCGATGTGCTGTTGGCCTTCGACGAAGAAGAGGCCTATCGCACCCTATCTTTTGTGAGGCGCGGCGGGCTCTGCTTCGTGAACAGTGGGAAGGGCGACTTCTGGGACCCAGGCGTGAAGGGATACCTGACCAAGAACGGGATTGCGGCATACAGTTTCCCAGTGGACGAGGTGGCCCTGCGGTTGGGCTCTCCACGCTCTGCCAACCTGGTCCTGATCGGCTATGCGCTGAGCATGCCTGGTGTGCCCTTCCACCACGCTCAAATCAGGGAGACCATCGAGCGCATTACCCCGCAGAGATTCAAAGAGCTGAATCTAGAGGCTTTCGAAGCCGGCTATCGGAGGGAGCAATGAAGTGGGAGGAGTACCTCTTTCCCGCCTCTCTGGAGGAGGCGCTGTCGATGTTGGCCGATTACGAGGGCGAGGCGAGGGTCATCGCGGGGGGTACTGATCTGGTGCCCCAGTTGAAGAACAAGGAGCGAAAGGTCAGATGCCTGGTGGACGTCAGTCGCTTGCCTGAGTTGAAGGGCATCCATCGGCAGGACGACGTGATCAGAATCGGCGCGGCCGTTATTCATCAGAAGCTGGCTGCATCGCCTCTGCTACGAGAGCAGGCCCGTGCGCTGGCTGAGGGTGCAGCGGCTGTGGGTTCTCCACAGATACGGTACATGGGCACCATGGGGGGCAACATAGTCAACGCGCAACCCGCGGCAGATACGGCCATTCCTTTGCTGGCGCTTGGCGCAGAGGCTGAGATAGCCGACAGCAGCGGAAGGCGCCGGGAGCCTCTGGAGGACCTCTATGTGAGGCCAGGGGAGTCGAAGGTGGACGCCAGCTCGGAGATCCTGGTGGCCCTGCGTTTCCCTGCGTTGGGTCGCCATCGGGGATCGGCCTTTGCCCGTCTGGCGAAGCGCGGGGCTCTGTCATTGCCGATCTTGAACGCCGCAGTGGTTGTAGATATGGAGGACGATGGCACGATTCTGAAGGATGTGAGGTTGGCCCTCGGGCCGGTGGCGTTGACGCCCTTCCGGGCCCGGGGGGCGGAGGAGGCGCTGCGTGGACGGCCCGTGGACGAGCAAACACTGGACTCCGCTCTGGAGATTGCGAGCCAGGAAGCCCAGCCGCGCAGCAATCCGCTGCGGGGTTCCGCAGAGTATCGCCGGGAGATGGTGAGCGTGTTGCTGAGACGTGCCCTGGGGCGTGCTGTGGCGGCGGCACAGACCTGAGCAATCAAACAGTACAAGTCAAGGGAGCGCGGACTGATGGAAGTTTTGACGATGACACTGAATGGCGAAGAGGTCACGATTCACATCCAGCCTGATGCGTTGCTGGTGGACGTCTTGCGGGACGAACTGGGACTGATGGGCACGAAGGAGGCCTGCGGACAGGGAGAGTGTGGGGCGTGCACTGTCCTGCTGGATGGCCAGCCCGTAACCTCGTGCCTGGTGCCGGCCGTAAAGGCACGGGGGCGGGAAGTGATGACCGTCGAGGGTCTGGCCTCTGAGGGAGAACTTCACCCCCTTCAGAAGGCGTTCATCGAACATGGCGCTGTCCAGTGTGGATACTGTACGCCTGGCATGCTCATGTCCGCCAAGGCGCTCTTGGACAGAAACCCTCACCCTACCGAAGAGGAGATCAAGGTGGCGATCTCTGGAAACCTGTGCCGCTGCACGGGCTACGTGAAGATCGTGGAAGCCATCAAGGCAGCGATCGCCGACTGACCAGCCATAGTGGAGGAAGTGATAATGTCGGAGGGATTCTCCTTCGTTGGGAAAAGGGTACCGAAGCTAGACGCACCGGCAAAGGCCACGGGGCAGGTGGTGTATGGTCACGACATGAAGCTGCCGCGGATGCTCTACGGCAAGATCCTGCGTAGCGAGCACGCCCATGCTCGGATACTGGCCGTCGACACGAGCAAGGCCAGAGCACTGCCTGGCGTGAGGGCAGTGATGACGGCTGAGGACATTCCTGAGGTCAAGATTGGGTGGGCCCGCGACAATCCCGTTCTCAAGTCTGGCAAGGTATGCTCCATGCGTGACGAGGTGGCTGCGGTGGCGGCCGTTGACGAGGACACGGCACGGGAGGCCCTAGAACTGATCAAGGTGGAGTACGAGGAACTGCCTGGCGTGTTCGATCCAGAGGAGGCGATGAAGCCTGGGGCCCCTCTGCTCCATGCCGAGGCGCCCAACAACATCCAGGAGAAGATGCGCCAAGCATACCACCATGGCGACGTGCGGAAGGGTTTCGACGAGTCGGATGTGGTGATTGAGGATCGGTTCCGGATGCCCTTCGTGACCCATTGCTGTATGGGTACCTGTTTCTGCCTGGCCAGTTTCGGGCCCACGGGCGACCTCACGGTCTGGAGCTCGACCCAGATGCCTTTCTTGTACCAGCGCGATCTGAGCACGGCAGTCGGCGTGCCTTCCAACAAGGTCAGGATTATCAAGGCGGCAATCGGTGGCGCCTTTGGCAGCAAGCTGGATATGTATCCCTTCGAGCCCATCTGCGTGTTCCTGGCGCAGAAGACCGGCTGCCCAGTGAAGATCACCTTCACTCGTGAGGAGGAGTTCATCGCCTCTCCCACGCGGCAGCCGGTGATCTGCGACATCAAGAGCGGTGCAAAGAACGATGGCACTCTAGTGGCTCGCCAGGTGAGCATGATCTTGGACAACGGTGCCTATAGTTCGTGGGGGGCTACCACCCCCCTCGTGATGATGCAGAGCATATCGTCCCTCTACCGCGTCCCCAATGTGAAATACGACGTGGTCGTCGCCTACACCAACAACCCTTATAGTGGCGCTATGCGAGGGTACGGCAACCCGCAGGCCACCTTCGTCGTGGAATCGCACATGGATATGCTGGCCCACGAGTTGGGCATGGATCCCATGGAGTTCCGTCTGAAGAACGCCAACCAGTCTGGCGATGTCACGGGCCAGGGGGTCAAGATCACGAGCTGTGGGCTCACGGAGTGCATCGAGAAAGCGGCGGAGAGTGTTTCCTGGGAAGAGAAGCGGGCAAAGGCGGGAAACCGAGGCGTGGGTATGGCTTCGATGATCCACGTTGGAGGCGGTGCGAGGATCTACCCTTCCGATGGCTGCGGGAGCACCGTAAAGGTAGATGACTTCGGTAAGGTGACTCTGGTCACCGGTTCCACCGACATGGGTCAGGGTTCTGATACCATCCTCGCCCAGATCGTGGCCGAGGAGCTCGGTGTGCCGGTGGAGAATATCGCGGTGGTCAACACTGACACTGACATCACGCCTTGGGACGTTGGCGCCCATGCCAGTCGCACGACATTCGTGGCGGGCAACTCCGCTCGCATCGCGGCTGCCGATGCCAAACAACAGATCCTCCAGGCCGCAGCAGAGAACCTGGGCGAGAAGGTGGAGGATCTGGACATGAAAGAGGGGAAGGTCTTCCGCAAAGGTGAGCCTGAAGAGTGGATTCCCTTCGAGAAGATGGTTCGTGGCAAGCACTTCCGTCCGGATGGCGACGTCGTCCTGGCCAGGGGTTGGTACGAGCCTCCTACGGAAAGGCAGGACAAGGAATTCCGTGGCAATATCTCAGCCGCATACGGCTTCGCAACCCAGGCCATTGAGGTCGAGGTGGATACCCAGACTGGTGAGGTGAAAGTCCTGAAGATCGCCGCGGCTCACGATGTAGGTCGGGCCATCAATCCTATGGCTGTGGAAGGGCAGATTCACGGTGGCGTATCCATGGGCCTGGGCTATGGGTTGTACGAAGAGCTCGTTGTAGAGGAAGGCCGTGTCCTCAACCCCAACTTTGCCGACTACGCTCTTCCGACTGTGTTGGATATGCCGGAGATCGATTGCATCATCGTCGAAACCGATGATCAGGCCGGACCATTTGGGGCCAAGGGCATGGCGGAGCCCGCCTGCATACCTACCGCTCCCGCCATCGCCAACGCTGTATACGATGCGGTGGGAGTCAGAATACGGGACCTCCCCGTCACGCCCGAGAAGGTTCTGAGGGCCTTGAAGGAGAAGGTCACGAGAGCCGAGGAGGAGAAATGAAGGATCTGTTCACTGACATCACGGCACTGAGCATGGAACAGGCCACCGTCTTGCCCTATCTCACCTACAGGCTGGCGGCAGAGGGCATGCAGGTGATCAGGGTGGAGCATCCAGAGTGGGCCGATCCGAACCGTTTTGTGGGCAGCAACGTCCTGGGTGAGGAGGCGATGGACAGCTACTTCTTGCCCAACAACGTGGGCAAGAAGGCGATCACTCTGAACCTGCGGGATGAGGAGGGGAAGGCGGTTCTCCGAGATCTGATCACGAAGCTCGACGTGGACATCTTCGCCTGCAATCAGTTGCCGCGCAACTACGACAAGCTAGGCATAGGGTACGAGCAACTGAAGGCGATCAAGGACGACATCATCTGGGTCGGGATGACTGGCTTCGGGCCGGAGAGCAACGAAGCGGCTTATGACCCCATCCTGCAAGCACGGGCCGGGATCATGGATCTGACTGGTGAGCGCGATGGCTCGCCGCAGGTGTTTGGGCTGCCCATGGCCGACCTGGGGGCTAGCGAGCAGGGTTACGGGCAGATCATGAGAGCACTGTACCTCCGGGAGGCCACCGGGGAAGGTTCGCGCGTGGACATCTCCATGTTTCAGAGCCTGGTCTCCTGGGAGGTGAATCCGATCATGCTCACCAAGAGCTTCGGCGCGACCATCACGCGCAGAGGGAATACCCACGAGTTCTTCGCTCCAGTTTCTGTGTACGAGACCAGAGACGGTTACGTCTACATCGCTGTGGGCAACGACAGGCAATGGCAGGCTATGACGGAGTTGTCAGGGTTCGAGTCACTTCACAGCGAGGAGCGCAAGACCAACGCCGGGCGGATAGCAGATGTGGAGCGCTTGAATCAGGAGATCAGTGAGGTAACCAGAACCAGGGGCACGGAGGATCTGATAGAACTGTTCCGCAGCATTACAGTCCCTATTTCCACCGTGAGTCGCATTGAGGATGTGGTTGAAGATCCGCTGGTCAAGGATAGGTTGATAACAGCCACCGATCCGCGAACAGGCACGGTGGCGTTCCTGCCACCTACACCGGTGATCACCGAGTATCTACGCTCCACAGGTATGCGGATGTCATTCCCTCCACGCCTGGGAGAGCACAACGACGAGATCTATGGGGGTGCGCTGGGCTATGGAGCTCAGAGAGTGCGCGAGTTGAGAGACGCCGGCGTCATCTGAGGAGACTGCACGGAGAGGAGCGGATGTTGTGGTGGAAGGGCTGACCCTTGACCCGAACCTGTTGCGCGTTCCCATTCGCAAGGTGGGGAAGCCGACGGAGGAACTGCGCCTAGATTACGGCCTGGAGACGATCATCGGTCTCTCGGCAAATGAGAACCCTCTAGGTCCGTCGTCCTTGGCTGTGGAAGCGATGAGGGAGGCGTTGCCCTTTTCCAATCGATATCCCGGAGTGTGCGAGACAGAGATTCGCGCGAAGATCGCCAGACTCATGGGATCGGGGTTCGACGAGGAGAACGTCGTCGTGGCCAACGGCTCCTCCGATCTCCTGCGGTTGGTGTGCCAGGCGTTCTTGTCCGGAGGCGGCGAAAGCGTCGTCTGCGCCGCCACCTTCCCCCTCTACCGACTCTTCACCGAGATGTACGGCGGTGAAGCGGTGCTTGTGGACGCCAAGAACTACGCCTACGACCTCCCTTCAATGGTCGAGGAGATCGGCGATCAGACGCGACTGTTCTTTGTCTGCAACCCCAACAACCCCACTGGGACGGTACTCACCCAGCGGCAGGTCGATGACTTGATGAAGCAGGTTCCCGACCGGGTGGTGGTGCTGTTCGACGAAGCGTACCGCGAGTACGTGGAGGACGATGAATACGCCGATGTAAGAGAGTACATCGAGGAGGGACGCAACGTTCTCCTCGTTCGTACCTTCTCGAAGATCTATGGTTTGGCTGGACTCCGCGTAGGGTATGGCGTGGGCAAGAAGGAGCTGGTCCAGTACTTGCGGCGCGCCCTTTCGGCCTTCCACGTGGCTGCGCTGAATCTCATTGGAGCCGCCGCGAGCCTGGACGACGAAGAGCACATTCTGAGGAGTAGAGAGCACAACTCCAGGGAGAAGCAGTTCCTCTACAAGCACTTCGACAGACTGGGCCTTCGCTACGTTCCTTCACAATGCAACTTCGTATTGCTCGTGGAACTGGGACGCGATGTGCAAGGCCTGTGGGAGGCTCTCGTTCGTCGCGGCGTGGTCGTGACTCCGGCCCAAGGGTTTGGAGTCCCCGACGCCCTTCGTATCAGCGTGGGCACCCGGGAGGAGGACGAACGACTCGTGGAGGCTCTAGGACAAGCGCTGCACGAAGTGCCTTGAGCGTGAGCGGGCGCGGTGAGCGTGCACCGGCCAGGAGCGGGAAACTGTGGATCTCTCTTTCAGCGAAGAGCAGGAGCTCCTGAGGCGCAGCGTAGCAGACTTCGTGGATAGGGAGGTCGTGCCGGCTGCCGCCCGGATCGACGAGGAAGGGCAATTCCCGTGGCCGCTGTTCCAGAAGACGGCTGAACTGGGCTACCTGGGCCTGCGCTATCCCGAGGAGTACGGCGGCTCCGGCGGCGACAATGTCATGTTCACGCTGATGTGCGAAGAGTTAGCCCGGGGATCGATGAGCCTGGCCGCCTGCGTGTCTATGCAGTGCCTGATGGGAACCGACTTCATCCACCGCTTCGGGACAGAGGGGCAGAGACAGCGGCTGCTAGTGCCCGCCATTAGAGGTGAGAAGATGGGTGTCATCGCCATGACGGAACCTGACGCCGGGTCCGATCTGGGAGCCATCCAGACCACTGCCCTGTGCGACGGTGACCACTACGTGCTCAACGGACGAAAGATCTGGGTCACCAACGCTAGGCTGGCCGATTTCTTCACCGTCGCGGCCAAGACGGATCCCCAAGAGGGGTTCAGGGGCATAGACATGTTCCTTGTAGAGAGGGGCACTCCAGGGCTCAGCATCGGTGGGGACATCGCCAAGATGGGAGTCTTGGGCCAGAGTGCGGCTGAGATAATCTTGGAGGACTGTCGCCTCCCAGCCTAGAACCTGCTTGGAGAGCGAGGGACAGGCTTTCGCAACCTTCGAGGGATCCTGGCGGAGATACGCATCATGATGGGTGCCCTCAGCCTTGGTCTGGGGCAAGCTGCGCTAGAGGCGGGCGTCAGATATGCTCAGGAGAGAGTGCAGTTCGGGCGCCCCATCGTCGGGTTTCAGGCCATCTCTCACCGGCTGGTGGACATGGCTACCCAGTTGGAGGCGGCGCGGCTGATGGTCTACCGAGCGGCGTCACTTCTCGACAGCGGAGAGCGCGACATGAAGCTGGCGTCCATGGCCAAGCTCTTCACGTCGGAGATGGCCAACCAGGTGGCTGATGGTACTTCACGCATCTTCGCCAGCTATGGTTTCGCAACGGAGTACCCGGCACAGCGCTACTTCCGGGATGCACGCTTCCTGCTACTTGGAGGAGGAACGTCGGAGATTCTGCGAGGCATCATCGCCCACGAGATGGGTTTGTGACAGTATCCACGAAGCCTGAAGGAGCACGGGCTCGTAGGGGAGCGGAGGAAGGATGGATTTCAATTTCACCCCCGAACAGGATCTTTTCCGTCAGAGTGTGCGGGAGTTCGCCGACAGACACGTGAGGCCTCGCATTAAGGAGATGGAGGAGAAGGAGGACGTTCCGCAAGACCTGATGCGCCAGATGGCCGAGCAAGGTTTCTACGGCATCCGCTACGCAGAGGAGTGGGGTGGTCAGGGCGGGGACAATGTGATGTTTGCCATCTTCAACGAAGAGATGGCTCGCTGCTATATGAGTGCGGCAGCCAGAGCGATGATGCAATGTCTGATGGGCACCGAATTCATCAACCTCTATGGAACGGAGGAGCAGAAAAACAACTTCCTGGTCCCGGCCATCCAGGGGGAGATGTACGGCACCTTGGCCATCACTGAGCCGGCTGGCGGGACGGACCTCGGTGCTATGCAGACCACTGCGGTGCGGGATGGAGACGAGTACGTCATCAATGGTCATAAGAGCTGGATTACCGCCGCACATGTCGTCGACTTTCTCACGATAGCCGCCAAGACCGACCCTGAGGCAGGGTTCAGGGGTGTGGACATGTTTCTATTGGAGAGGGACAGGCCAGGTGTGGTAATCGGGGACAAGATAGACAAGCTGATCGCCCGTGCTTCCGGGTGTTATGAGGTCTTTTTCAACGATGTCCGTATCCCAGCGGATCGCCTGTTTGGTGGAGAGGAGGGCAAAGGGTTCGCGCTTCTCCGTGCCATCCTGAATGACATTCGCGTACATACGGCCGCTCTCGGGTTGGGGATAGCCCGGGCCGCGTACGAGGAGTCGCTGGAGTACGCCAAGCAACGCGTGGCCTATGGTCGCCCTATCATCAAGTGGCAAGCCATTCAGCACAAGCTAGCGAAGATGAGGGTGGACATCGACGCGGCCAAGCTGATGATCTACTACGCTGCTTGGCGTATGGATCAAGGTCTACCGGTGAACATTGAGGCCGCGACCTGCAAGTACTTCATCACCGAGGCGGTGCTGAGGATCGTCGATGATGCCTCGCGCATCTTTGGCGGCTATGGGGCTTCCATGGACATGAACATTCAGAGGTATCTCCGGGATGCCCGCTGGCTCCTCTACGGCGGTGGCACTCAGACTATGATCCTCAACATCATTGCGGCTGAGATAGGTAGAGAGTAGGGAGGGATTGGCGATGCAGTTGCCTGGCTTCCAGCATCTACAACCCGGGTCCTTGAGCGAGGCCCTGGAGCTTCTTGCCGAACACGGGGAAGAGGCCAGGATCATTGCTGGCGGAACCGAACTGCTGGTGTCCATGAAGCAGGGACTCCTGGCTCCGGCGTATGTGATCGATCTCAAAGCGATCCCTGAACTGGACTTCATCGACGACGATGATGGCGGGCTGCGCATCGGGGCCCTCACCAGGCTAGTTACGATCATCAATTCCAGCCTGATCTGTGAGAGGTCTCCTGTTCTCGCGCAGGCCTCCTCCATGGTTGCCGCTCCCCCGCTTCAGAACATGGGAACGCTCGGCGGAAACCTGTGTCTGAATACGCGGTGCTTCTACTTCAATCAATCACGATCCTGGAGGCAGACTCGAGGATCCTGCTACAAGACTGGCGGCGACACGTGCCACGTGGTCAAGGGCGGCAACCGGTGTTTCGCCACCTACCAGGGCGACGTGGCGCCTGCTCTGATGGCTCTGGACGCCAAAGTGAGGATTGCCAGCAAGGGCAGTGAGCGGACCGTCCCGCTCGCAGATCTCTACACAGGGAAGGGGAAACGACCTCTAGCCCTGGAACCAGGGGAGGTGCTGGTCGAGGTGCAGGTGCCGCCCTCTCCCTCCAAGACGGGGGGAGACTACCAGAAGTTGCGCTACAGAGGCTCGATGGACTTTCCGCTCGTCGGCGTGGCGGCAGTAGTGAGCAGGGATGACTCCGGTGTCTGCACGGGCGGGAAGGTTGTGCTCACGGCAGTGAGCAGAGGCCCGCTGGAGGTTGGGGAAGCCGGCCAGATGCTTGAGGGCCGCGAGGTCACAGACCAGGTAGCAGCTCAGGTCGCCGATGCTGCGTTCGAGGCGGCACGTCCCGTCGACAACGTCGGCAGCGACGCTTCGTATCGAAGAAAGATGGTCAGAGTGCTCACCCAGAGGGCTATTCTGAATGCATGGGGGAGGGAGTGAGGCGATGGAGAAGCGACTTATCCAATTGAGGGTCAATGGAGAGGAATATGATGTCGCCGTCACGCCCAACGAAACCCTGGTCGAAGTCCTGCGGGAGAGGCTGGAACTGACAGGGACCAAGGCCGGATGTGGCGAGGGGGCCTGTGGGACCTGTACCATACTGCTGGATGGAAAACCGGTACGCTCCTGCCTGACTCTGGCGATTGAAGTCCAGGGCAAGGAGATAGTGACCATCGAAGGGCTGGCCAAGGGGATGGAACTCCATCCCGTGCAGAAGGCCTTCATCGAACATGGGGCCATTCAATGTGGCTTTTGTAGCCCGGCCATGATCCTGACCAGCAAGGCTCTCTTGGACGAGAACCCTCACCCGACCGAGGAAGAGGTCAGGCGTGCCATCTCTGGGGTCGTGTGTCGCTGCACCGGCTATGCCAAGATCGTCGAAGCGGTTCTGGCAGCGGCGGATAGTCTGTAAGGGGAGGAGATGCACAATGGCGGAACACGAACTGGTGGGCCAGAGTGTGGTCAGGATCGATTCACTGGCCAAGGCCACGGGGCAGGCCCGCTACACAGCCGACCTGACTCTACCTCGAATGCTTCACGCAAAGGTGCTGAGGAGTCCCCACGCCCACGCCAGGATTCTGAACATCGACACCAGCAAAGCGGAGAAGCTCCGCGGTGTGGAGGCAGTGGTCACGGGAAAGGACGCCGCCGGCGTAAAGTGGGGGGTATTCCGCTACACGCGCGATCATGAACTGCTGCCCGCCGGGAAGGTCCGGTACATCGGCGAGGACGTGGCCGCAGTGGCGGCGGTGGACGAAGAGACCGCCATGGAGGCGCTGGAGTTGATCGCGGTGGAATACGAAGTCCTGCCTGCCGTGTTCGATCCTCTGGAGGCCATGAGGGAAGGTGCCCCTCAGATACACGATCACGCCGAGAACAACATCAACATCCACGTCCCCATCGAGGTGGGCGATGTGGACAGGGCGTTCGAGGAAGCGTACTACGTTAGAGAGGATCGGTTCGTCGACAGTGAGTACACGTATTGTCAGGCCGAACCCTATGCGGTACTGGTCAACTACGACAGTGCGGGCAATCTGGAGATCTGGACACCCAACGCTTCTCCTCACACCAAGGCCAAGGCACTGTCCAATCTGTTGGAGATGCCTCTCGTCAAGGTCAAAGTCCGAAGGGTGAGCACAGGCGGGGCCTTCGGCGGTCGGTCAGACATCTTCCCCGGTGAGTTCATCGCTGCACTTCTGGCCATCAAGGCTGGCAGGCCGGTCAAGATGGTGTACACCAGAGAGGAGAGCTTCACCAGTGTGAGACAGGTGCACAGCATGGTTGTGGACTTGAAGACCGGCGTGACGAGAGACGGTCGTTTCCTGGCCAATGAGATCAAGGTGGTGATGGATGGTGGCGCTTACAGCAGCACCGGACCCATCGCCACTTCCGTGCCCTTCTTGGTCTGGGAGGAGACGTATCGTCTGCCGAACTTGCGCTTCAACGGATACCGTATCTACACCAACAAGCCCGTTCGAGGGATGTACCGTTGTCATGGCCGGTCTTTCTTGGGTGGGTTGGGCATGCAGTTGGACATGATGGCCGAGGAACTGGGCATCGATCCGCTGGAGATGCGTCTCCGGAATGCACTCAAGACCGGTGAGAAACAGGCTACAGGTTCCAGGAGCATCAGTTGCGGCCTCAGCGAAGCCCTCGAGGAGGCGGCTGAGAAGTCGGGGTGGAAGGACAAGAGGGGAAAACTGCCCTACGGCAGGGGTATCGGCATGGGTGCCAATGGCATGATGGTGGGCTTTCCCATGGGGATACGAGGTGGATCGGCGGCCATTCTCAAGTTCAACGAGGACGGAGGGGCTACTCTCATCTCGGGCGTGGTGGACAATGGCCAGGGTAATGAGAGTATGGTCGTCCAAATCGCTGCCGACGTGCTGGGCCTGAGGATGGAGGACATCAATCTGGTGTCCGCCGACTCGGAGGTCACACCCCTGGATCAGGGAGCCTATTCGCAAGCCGCAACCTTCGTCTCCGGGAATGCAGCCAGGGCCGCGGCTATTGATGCCAGGGAGCAGATCCTGAACATCGCCTCGGATATGCTGGATGCCGTGCCCGAGCAGCTAGAGCTGAAAGACGGGCACGTATTCGTCAAGGACAGACCGGAGCGAAACCTCTGGCTGGGCAAGGTCATGCGCAAAGCCCTCATCGACAACACCCCCGTAGTGGGGCGGGGTTCATACATGCCCAAGGTCGATCAGAGGAGGGAGTGGGTGAGCAACCCCAAGGGACAGCACGCCGGGACCTTCAGCTACGGAGCGGTGGTAGCGGAGGTGGAGGTGGATACCGAGACCGGCCAGGTTAGAGTGGTCAACGTCACGGGAGCGCACGATTGCGGCTTCGCCATCAATCCCAGGGCGGTGGAGGGTCAACTGGAGGGCTCCGTGGCGTCAGGAGGGGTGGGTGCCACTCTACTGGAGGAACACCATTGGGACGGCGGACAGATGCTCAACGCCAACATGCTGGAGTACAAGGTGCCTCTGTCCGTGGACATGCCGCAGATCACACCCATCATCGTGGAAACCATGGATCCTGAAGGTCCTTTCGGGGCCAAGGAGGCCGGTCTGTGGGGATCCATGAACATGTTCCAGGCCATCGGCAACGCCGTCTACGACGCCGTGGGCGTGTGGATCAAGGAGTTCCCCATCACGCCAGACAAGGTGCTCAAGGCCCTGGAGGAGAAGGACAGGGACTCATGAAACTCGAGGCCATAGATCATCTATGTTTCGCGGTCAGAGATCTGGATCGGGCCCGCAAGGCGTATGAGGAGGACCTGGGACTGGAGCTTGACGGTCTCTACGTCTCCAAGACTGAGAGGATCCGTGTGGCCCGCTACTACGTCGGAGGAGTGGCTTTGGAGCTCATAGAACCCACTTCCCCAGATAGCGAAGTGGCCAGATTTCTCGACAAGCGGGGTGAGGGCTTCTATCTCATCTCGTATCGCGTGGGAAACGTGGACGAGGCACTGTCTGAGTTGAGATCGAAGCACGTCAAGACCATCGATCGAGTCCCACGCCGGTTGAAAGGCAACAGCTACGCCTTCATTCACTTCCCAAGAGACCTCTCCGGTGTCCTCACGGAGGTACTGGATGGGGAGTTCGACTACGGCGAGGAGGAGAATGAGCAAGAAGCCGATTAGAGTGCTGGTGGCCAAGCCTGGCCTGGACGGGCACGATCGTGGAGCAAAGGTGGTCGCGCACGCCTTGCGTGATGCGGGAATGGAGGTCATCTATACCGGCTTGCACCAGACGGTGGAGCAGATAGCGGAGGCGGCTCTGCAAGAGGATGTGGACGTGATTGGCCTCTCCGTACTCTCGGGAGCGCACCTGCCGCTCACCGAGAAGCTGATGGCGCTCCTCAGAGAGAAGAACCTGGGCGACTTGTTGGTGATCGTGGGCGGGAACGTGCCCCGAAGAGATGTCGAGAAGCTCGAAGCCCTGGGCGTGGGTGGGGTTTTCCGTACCGGTGCCCGCTTCGAGGACATCGTGAGCTTCATCGAGGGAAGAGTCACCCGGTGACATAGTCACGGCCAGGGTACCGGGGCTCAACTACCCTACAATCGCCCGCCAGCACCTATCCTCTGTCTGGTCATGGTTTCATCCAGTTTCATCCACCCGAAGCCCGGTCATTTGCCGTTCTGCTGACCTCGGGTCCCGGCAGCGCGGTTGATGGTCCGCAGGCCAGTGCTAGACCCCGGTTGCGCCTGCATCGAGCAGTCCTCTGACCTGTAGCCGCCACTGTCACGGCCACCGAGATGGTCGTTTCGCGAAGTCGCCTGCCAGTCGTGCTTGTGCCGCTTCGCTATCTCCTGACCTCTCGTGTCTAGGTCATTCCCCCCGCTGTCTGGGCTTGCCCGTGGGCAATCACAGGGCCTCTCTGCAATCCTGGGGTGCCAGTGATCAGGCGTGGTGTGCAGGGGTGAGTGGTTTCCGATGTGAGTGAAGCGGTCAATGATGGTCCGGGGACAGAGCCGGGTCCGGGGAGTCTAGGGCGCCTTCTCGAAGCGGTAGCCCACGCCTATCTCGGTCTGGATGTACCTGGGGTTCTTGGGGTCCTGCTCCAACTTCTGCCGGAGATGCCAGACATAGACCCGCACGTAGTCCAGATCGTCTTGGTACTCCCACCCCCAGACGTTCTGGAGGATTTGCGTGAAGGTGAGGACCTGACCCGCATTCTGGACGAGGTAGGCCAATAGACGGTACTCGGTGGCCGTGAGCTTCACCTGTTCTCCCCCTACGGTCACGCGACGCTCCTTGAGATCGATGGTGAGGAAGTCGTCTGCGTAGGTGGTAGGCTCAGCGTACTCAGCGGGGGGCAGGGCAGCTCGACGGAGGACTGCTCGAGCATGAGCGAGCAGGACCTTGATGCTGAAGGGCTTGGTGAGGTAGTCGTCGGCCCCGTACTCCAGGCCGCGGACGATGTCTTCGTCCTGTCCGCGCGCGGTGAGCATCACAATGGGGGCATCCGAAACTTCTCGAATGCGCCGGCAGGTCTCCCATCCATCCATGCGGGGCATCATGATATCCAGAATGACCAGGTCTGGCTTGTGAGCGAAGAACTCCCTCAAAGCCTCCTTGCCGTCGCAGGCCGTGAGAACCTCGTAACCTTCCCGGGCAAAGGTGTATTCGATCAGAGGGAGCAGTGCAGGATCGTCGTCGACGACCAGGACTCTCTTTTGTTCCATCCGCTGGGCCGCACCTCGGTGGTACACTCAGTGACTAGTGCTAATCATACTGCAACTGGCCCTTGAGGGCAAAGACCACACAGTGAGGTCAGCGTCGTGCTGTGGTTCTTGGCGCGCCGCGTTTGTCCAGAGGTGGTCGCAGATCGTGCCCCTGGGGCTAGCTGGTGCAAAGCTGAGTCTTGCCCGTGGAACGACCTGTCTCCGGCGTCCTGGTTGGTGCGCGCCACGTGGTTTGCGAGGGAGCAGGACGGCTTGCGACCCTCCTGCATGACATGGCAAAGTGAGGTGGGAAGGCGAGGGTCGTGGGCGCGGTCGCCAGAGTTCGACAACAGAGTACTTTTTTCCCATTGACGCAGATACTATCAATCCAGTATAATTGGGTCAGAACCTAGTCAAACGATACATCGCGTGCTGGATCACAGCGATAAAGGCAAACCCATCGAAAGGTGGGGACGCAAAGCCATGGATCTAAGGCTCCGGGAGGGGCGATGATCGCCAGGCTGCCGAAAGTGACCGCTGCACACCGCGGACGTTCTTCCACTGATCGACGCCTGGCGTGAGCCAGGCGTTTTTCTATCTCCATCGCCCAGGTACCAAGGACCCTGGCAGGAATCGGGTCTTTTCGTTGGCGAAATCAGGATTCTCCCGATACACAGCCTGGCCAAGACTGGGTATTCTAGAAAGTGAGATGGGGAGGGCATAGTGTGAGGAACCGAAAGGAGAGGTTGCTCAGGGCTAAGGAAGCAGCCGAGTACCTCGGAGTGAGCCTTGTAACCCTGCGTAGGATGGAGAAGCAGGGCGCGCTCTCACCCTATCGTACGCCGGGAGGACACCGTAGATACAGCATAGAGATGCTTGAGGAGTACCTGGAGAGTTCTCGAAGATTCTCAGGCGCGACTCAATAGCAGGCCACGGCCGGTGATTCGGTTGGGATCATTCCTCACACCCAGGTCGTGGAGCGCGAACTGCGGAGTTGTCCCGCCGGCGGCGGATAGCACAGACTCGATGCCGATTGTATGGGGTGAGCGGGGAGTTTGCGATGACCATGACGAGCAGTACGATCACTGTGGCCAGGAACGAATACTGGTGTTCGCTGTGTAGCATGGGTGAGCAGACAGATAGCGTGCCCTGAAAACGTTGGGACTACGGGCTAGCTACCTGGTTCTTCACAAGGACCGGAGGGTGATGAGGCGCTAAACGATGACTCAGAGCAAGGTTCTCATAGTTGATGATGATAGGCTGACCCTGACCATAGTGGCAGATACGCTGCGAGAGGCTGGGTTGGTGGTGGAAACCGCGCAGAACGGTCAAGAAGCACTGCACAAGCTAGCGGATTCAACCCTGACCTGATCGTCCTGGACGTGGTCATGCCCGACTTGGACGGCTACGAGGTCGCTCGTCGGTTGCGACAGGATCCCGCTTGGGCGCTGATTCCCATCATCATGCTCACCACCAAGGGTGGTATCGCCGACAAGGTGACTGCTTTCCAGGCAGGGGCAGACGATTACCTGACCAAGCCTTTCGATCCGGTCGAACTCGAGGTGAGGGTCAAGGCGCATCTGGCAAGGACCCGAGCAGCGCTGGGTGTACAGCGCACCAAGCCCAGAGGCAAGGTCATCACGCTATTCAGCCTGCGAGGCGGAGCGGGCGTGACGTCCCTGGCGGTCAATCTCGCCGCAGCACTAGCTCAATTGTGGCAGGTGGAGGTACCTCTGCTCGATCTGGCTCTGGAATCCGGTCATGCAGCCCTGATGCTTGACGTGAGGCCCAAATACACGCTGGCAGAACTGGCGCGGAAGTCGCTGGCCGATGTCGAGTTTGGCCTCTTGGCTGGCTATCTGGCGGACCACGAGTCCGGAGTGAGAGTCCTGGCGGCGCCCAGAAGTGCGGAAGAGGCTGGCCTGGTGACGCCATCCCTGGTGGACAAGATCCTTTCCCTACTCAGGGAGCGGTTCGAGTACCTGGTCATAGATACTCCGTCGGCCTTCACCGAAGTCACTCTGGCGACGCTCGATGCTTCCGATCTGATCATCCTGGTGGTCACGCCGGAGATCGCGGGAGTGAAGGTGATGGTGAACACACTAGATATCTTCGCGTCACTGGGCTACCCCGAGGAGCGGCTACTGGCGGTCGTCAACCACAACCTGCCAAAGGGAGCACTACCCACGGAGAACATTCAGGCTTCTCTGCGTATACCAGTGATGGACGGTGTGCCGTATGACAGCGGGGCGTTCGTGCAAGGCATTAACAAAGGTGTGCCCTTCGTGTTGAGCGGGACTTCGAGCGACGCAGCCAGGGTGGTAGCGCGCCTGGCGTACCAAGTGAGCAAGCCGGAGATGCAGCAGAGCAGGCCCGAATCGCCCTCACCTTTGCTGCAGAGCGTCCGGCGGACTCTGAAGTGAGGCAAGAAGGATGAACTGTCCAGAATGCGGGGAAGAACTTGTGGGCAATGAGGCGGTATGTCCTCATTGTCTGACCCGATTGGCTGTCCTGGAGCAGCAAGGGGAAGCCAACTCGGTTGTGTCGGAAAGTCCCGTGGGTCCGGTGCTGCTGCGACCGCTGGGCAAGCGGTTCTCCGCACCTTCTGTCCCAAAGCGCAGGTTGGTGATAGGTGCACTGATACCAGTCGCCCTGATCGTGGTTGCCTCGCTGTGGGTGACCAGAGCGCAGCGCGACGCGGCGTACTACTTCAATGAGGCCGAGAGGCTCTATGAGGGACGGCAATACGAATCTGCGCTTGTATCCTATCGCAGGGTGACGGACTTGGAGCCTGAACTTGGTGTGGTCTACGCTCGAATGGGATGGTGCTACTACCACCTGGCGCGCGACGAGGAGTCGGTTCCGCAGTTCCGGAGGGCCATCGAGCTCGAGCCAGAATTGGCGGAAGCGCACGCGGGCTTGGGTCAGGCCTACTACTACCTGAGGGAGTATCCAGAGGCGGAGAGTGCTCTACGGGGGGCCATCGAACTGGACAATCGAAGGGCGGAAAGCTATGGCTATCTCGGCTCTGCTCTCTTCTGGCAGGACAGGTATGAAGAGGCGATACAGCCGTTGACGGAGGCTACTCGCCTCGATCCATTCGATGCTGACTCTCATGAGTTCCTTGGGCGCTCCTACTTCCTGCTGGGCAGGTACAACGACGCACTGAGCCCTCTGAGCACGGCCATTGGACTCGATGCTGATGACGTTGACGTGACGCGAGCTCTGGCACAAACCTACTACGAGTTGGGACGGTACGAGCAGGCCGGCCCCTACTTCTTGGATTTGCTAGCCTACGAACCAGACGACCCAGAGCTCTATCTACTGCTAGGTCGCTCCTTGTACGAGGATGGAGACTATGGTCAGGCCATCGCCCAGTTGAACGTAGCTCTGGACAAACTGAGCGTGGGCCTCGTGGCGCCAGCAAGCTACCGTTATCTGGGCTGGTCCTATTATGAACTCGAGCGGTACCAAGAGGCGATCTATCTCTTTGAGCGGTCGCTGCTCTTCGAAGCGGAACAGGCGGACACCTACAGTGGCCTCGGCTGGTGCTATCAACGTCTGGACAGATGCGAGGAGGCAGTGCCCATGTTCGAGCGGGCACTGGAGCTGGATCACACCCTACAGACAGCTAGAGGAGGTCTCGATGCGTGCCGGTAGGTTGTACTCAGTTGGTGCGTCAGGAAGTGAGGCGGAAACGGGGCAGGGCCTGGTCGAGTACGCGCTGATCGTGGCCCTGGTGGCCCTAGTCGTCAGCGCTGTGCTGATTGCCCTGGGACCAGCGATTGGCGACGCCTTCAGAGCTGTCCAGGACAGGATGCGCGAGCCTGGTGCCGGTGCAGCGACTCCCGTCGCCACCAGCGAGCCAGGTGTTACAGTTACCCCAGGTCCTGCTGAGGTCGTCATCGACCCCTCCTGTTCCTGCTTTGACTGCAAGGGTTCATCGAAGGGAAAGCCCTCTGAACGCACCCCCGAGGAGGAGCATATATGCTTCACCAACCGAGAAGCATACGCGGTGGACATGACAGGGTGGACGGTGACGGATGCGGTGAATCACCGCTACACCTTCCCGGGTTTCCACCTCCAGGCGGGGGCGAGTGTCAAGCTGTACAGTGACAGGGGCGCCGATACGGAGACCGATCTCTACTGGGGAACGGAAGGCAACATCTGGAACGACAAGGGCGACACTGCATACCTGCGTAATGCAACCGGCGTCCTGGTTGACGAGTACTCGTATGGACGCATGGTACCTCCAGCTGCGACGTTGGTGCCTGATCCGAGCCCGCCGCCGGTGAGTCCTGTGCTGCCCTAGCTAGGGGTGATGGTGGTCAAAAGGTGCACGCTGAAGAAGACTGTGGCAATCTATTGGCGGTTGTGCAGGAAAGCGGGGGGCAGGCAGCCCGACCGCGCTTGGATACCGTGACAAACTCGATCTCCGTGCGTAGAGAAGTGGCAATTCCGGAAGCAGGCGCCCTTGAATCGGCCGGCATGCGCGCTGCCCGGGTGGCAGATTGCACCGGTGGCATGGAGACCGGTCAGTCATTGGTCGAGTATTGCCTGTTATTGCTTCTGGTAGCGATCATCGTGCTGGGGGGCGTGTGGCTGGTAGGAATGCGGGTGTCGAGAGCGTACGGGAGAGTGACCACGAACATCGGCGAGTCCGAGGAGGTGCCCACGCCCGTGCCCACAGCCACGCCCGAGGAGGGTAGTTCATCCTGGCAGGAGTGGCAAGAAGCGGCTGGCAGCGGGTGGCGTGCGGAGACGACGCGGTACTGTGTGGATCAGCAGGGTGAGCACAGATCGTTCTACGGCGCTGAGAACTGGACGGACTACATCATTCGAGTGAAGGCCAATCTCTATCAAGGGGAGGGCTATGGCGTGTTCTTCAGGGCCGTCGATGTGAGTCACGTCAGCGGCTATGTGTTCCAGTATGAGCCTACCTGTAGGTATCTGGGCCGAGAAGGATGTTTCAGTCTCCGAAAGGTTGTCGGCGGCCGTGTTGAGTACCCGTTCGCCCGAAGCAGCGTGCCGTCTGACTACGAATGGTACAACGCTCCAAGAGACATCGAAGTGCAAGTGGAGGGTAGCTCTTTCAGAGCCTTCATCGACGGCGAGGAGGTATTGATGGGGACGGATGGTGAGTACACCCACGGTCAGGTGGGTCTACGCACCTGGGACGCATCGGAAGTCTGCTTCTGGGAGTTCACGATCACTTTCCTCGAGCAGCCGGATCGGGATCGTGACGATCGGGATGGACAGTAGAAGGGAGGAGACCCGGTCAACTGATCGCGCATTGATGGAGGGCAGTGCTTGAGCGGCGTATGTATGGGTGCAGGGTGATCACTCTGCGAGAATGAATGGCTGGTGATGAGATGGACGTAGCGAAATACAAGGACTTGTATCTCACCGAGGCTTACGCACAGGTCGCTGTGATGGAAGAGGGGGTTGCGGCGCTTGGGGACTCTCCGGCAGACTCTGAACTCCTGTCGAGCATCAGTCGCGCTGCCCACACGTTGAAGGGTATGTCTGCGACGATGGGGTATGAGAAACTGGCTCGGCTAGCCGGCGGAGTGGAGAGACTGATGGACTCGAACACACTCCGGAGCGTAGCCGGTACGTCTGAGCTCGGTGATCTGCTGACTGACTGCATCGAAACACTTCGCCTACTCTTAGGGCAGGTTGTCGACGGGAGCGCCTGCGAAGTCGAGTTGGACGCCTTACTGCGGCGGATGGAGCTTCTTGCCTAGCAAGAACGACTATGCTGATCTGCTTCGAGTCACCAGTCGAACAGGAGGGAGGGGGAGCGTGGTAAGAATACTGTTGGTCGAGGACGAGGCAAGCCTTCGGCGCTTGATCGAGTATGCACTTCAAACCAGGGGGTATGAAGTGGTCGTGGCTGCCGACGGGCGCCAGGGACTGGACAAGGCACGATCTGAATCGCCGGATCTCATTCTCCTCGACATGGTCATGCCGGAAATGGGCGGAATGGAGGTCCTCAGCGCGTTGAAGAAGGATGCGCGTTTGAAGGACATTCCGGTGCTGATTGTGACTGCCAGTGCGCAGAAAGGGGATGCGGAGAAGGCCATGGGTATGGGCGCGGCAGGCTATCTGACCAAGCCTTTCCACGTGCCCACTCTGTACGACAGAGTTGAAGAACTCCTGTCCGGTGTAGCCGAGAAAGGTTAGAGGGGATGAGAGTAGATGGGCAGAATCCTTGTGGTGGATGATTCTCCATTCATGGTGCGCCTCGTAACGTACATGCTGGAGTCCGCAGGCCATGAGACGGCGAGCGCTGAGAACGGGAAAGTCGCGCTTGGCCTTATGGCCGAGGAGGTCCCGGACCTGGTGTTCCTTGACAGCATGATGCCCGAGATGGACGGTTTGGAGACGCTGCGCGCAATCAGAGCGAACCCCAACACCATGGACGTGCCGGTCCTCATGCTGACGGCCAAGGCCCAGGACGACGACTACCTGGCTGCCAGGGAGGCGGGCGCCAATGGGTACCTGACCAAGCCGTTCAACCGGGCTGACGTGTTGGACAGCGTGGCTCGGTGCCTGGGTCCCGGATCTGAAGGAGCGGACGAGGAAGATGAGTGAGAGTCCCGGTGCCAGAGAGGAAGTAGTCCGGCTGAAGTGGTACGTCGTGGCTGCCACCGTCGCTCTCATTACCCTCTTGGAGGTGTTCTATCTGACGGTGGTGGAAGTGCCACCGGTGGAGTGTCTGATCCAGTGGATAGTGGTTACGGGTTTGGCCCTGGCACTCATCCACTTCACGTTCACGATGGCGCTCAGGGAGCATGACCGCGTCGACCAACAGGCGCGGCAACTAGCAAGGCCGCTTGCGGAGGGCGAGAAAGACCGGGATGCCATCAGACGCCTGGCGTATCACGACGAACTGACCGGTTTGCCCAACCGTGCGCTGTTCTAAGATCGACTGGAGGTGGCGACATCTCGTGCGCGACGCAACGGTTCCAAGCTTGTGGTGATGTTGATGGACTTGGATCGGTTCAAGGAGATCAACGACACACTTGGGCATGCGGCGGGGGATCGCTTGCTACAGAGGGTTGGGGAGCGGCTGACGGCCACTGTGCGGAAGAGCGATACCGTATGTCGGATGGGTGGCGATGAGTTCCTCTTGCTCTTCCCTGACCTGGACCGCTCGGAGGAGGCGGACGTAATCGCCGATAAGGTTCTGACAGCGACCAGGGACCCTATTGGTGTGGGTGATCTGCAACTACAGATCACCACCAGCCTTGGCGCAGCGCTGTACCCAGATCATGGCATAGATTGTGATACTCTCATTAGCAGCGCTGACATCGCCATGTACCATGTCAAGGATAATGGGCGAGACGGCTATCAGTGGCATGCTCCAACGCAGAAGAGGGGGCAGCTTCCTGGTCCGGATCTCGCGGCCGGGAGGTGAGAGCTGTGACAGACGAGCGCATGACCAGGGAGCAGTTGATGGGCGAGGTGCTCGAGCTACGGCACAAAGTCGCCGAACTGGAGTCATTGGAGCAGGGGGGGAGGAGGGCCGAGGAGGAGGCCCGCAAGGAGCGGGACAAGACCCAGAAATACCTCGACGTCGCAGGGGTGATCTTCGTGGTCATCGGCGTAAACGAAGAGGTGGAGCTTGTCAACAAGCAGGGCTGTGAGGTTCTGGGGTACGACGAGCATGAGATCGTCGGCCGGAACTGGTTCGAGACGTTTCTCCCGGCCCGAGTCAGGGATGACGTGCGGGCGGTTTTCACCTCACTGATGAACGGCGCTCTCGAGCCGGCCGAACGTTATGAGAATCCCATCCTGGCCAAGGCCGGGGAGGAGCGCACCATCGTCTGGCACAATACTGTTCTCACGGACGAAACAGGTGTCATTGTCGGGGCTATCTCGTCAGGGCAGGACATTACTGAGCGCAGGCAGGCGGAAAAGGCCCTACGAGAGAGCGAAAGGAGCTTCAGGGCACTGGCCGACAATGCCAGTGATGGCATTCTCATCGGGACGAGTAGTGGTCTACACATATACGCCAATCGACGGGCAGCAGAGATCACAGGCTACGAAGCGGATGAGTTGGTGGGTATGGGGATTCGAGATCTCGTCCATCTCGATGAGCTGTCGACGGTTCTCGAGACCTACAGGAAGCGATTGGAGGGACAATCGGCTCCGCGTCAATACGAGACGCGCTTTGTGCGGAAGGACGGGACGGTGGTGCCGGTGGAGTTGGCCGGTGCGAAGACCGTCTGGCAGGGACTGCCCGCCGACCTAGTTCTCTTTCGCGACATAGCCGAGCGCAAGCAGGCCGAGGCCGAACTCAGAGATTCCGAGGAGCGACTCAGAACACTGTTCGAGTCCGCGCCCGTGGCCTACTACCTGAATGATCTGCGAGGGACATTCCTCGACGGCAATAGAGCTGCGGAGCAACTGTTCGGCTACGCACGGGAGGAGTTGGTCGGAAGCAGCCTCCTGGAGCTGAGACTGCTCTCCGCAGACCAGCTTCCTCGCTCCTCTGCTCTCCTGGCCAGAAGTGC
>Ga0315553_10000372_pt1 | contig 40476 bp, 35 predicted proteins | sample SalMarSW160140MG_FD_203099 | JGI IMG/M metagenome (GOLD analysis project Ga0315553, IMG submission 203099) | Salt marsh sediment microbial communities from the Plum Island Ecosystem LTER, Massachusetts, United States - Salt Marsh Sediment SW1601-40 ... | reverse complement strand
CGCTGGTCCACGGCGCGATCACCTCGCGCATCAAGGTGCTCGCCGGCATGAACATCGCCGAACGGCGGCGCTCCCAGGACGGCCGGATCAAGACCCAGCGCGCCGAGCGCGAGGTCGAGCTGCGCGTCTCGAGCATGGCGACGGCCTTCGGCGAGAAGATCGTGGTGCGCGTGTTCGACCCGACCGTCCTGATGACCAACCTCCAGGACCTGGGCTTCACCACCGACGAGCGCGAGCGCTTCGAGAAGTGGATCACCTGCCCCAACGGCCTGATCCTGGTGACGGGTCCCACCGGCTCGGGCAAGACCACCACCCTCTACTCGACGCTTCGCTACCTCTCGGGCCCCGAGATCAACATCACCACCGTCGAGGATCCGATCGAGATGGTGGACTCGCGCTTCTGCCAGGTGCAGGTCAACCCGCAGATCGACATCACGTTCTCGAACGCGCTGCGCACGATCATGCGCCAGGACCCCGACATCATCATGGTCGGCGAGATCCGCGACACGGAGACCGCCAACATGGCGGTCCAGGCAGCGCTCACCGGACACCTGGTGTTCTCGACGCTGCACACGCGCAACGCCGCCGGTGCGGTGACCCGTCTGGTGGAGCTCGGCGTCGAGCCCTTCCTGCTCTCGAGCGTGCTGCGCGGCGTCGTGGCTCAGCGCCTGATCCGCCGCATCTGCGAGCGCTGCGCCGTCGAGGGCACTCTCAACCCCGACCAGGTGACCGCCCTGGGGATCAAGGTGCCCGTGGAGCGGCGCGAGAGGCTCGTGGTGCGCTGGGGCGAGGGCTGCGTCGAGTGCCGCCACACCGGCCTGTACGGCCGCACGGGCGTGTTCGAGATGCTCGACGTCGGCAAGCGCGTCCGCGCCCTGGTGAACGAGGGCAAGGACGCCAACGAGATCGACCGCGCCGCGCGCATCGAGGGCATGGAGAACCTGCGCGAGGCGGCCCTGCGCAAGCTCGCCGAGGGCGTGACCACCTACGAAGAGGTCGCGCGCGTGACGGTCGACACCGAGTGAGCGGAGCGGCCGTCGCCGACGAGCTGCGGACGCTGGTGCGCGCCGGCTGGCGCCTCGCGGTGTTCGAGACCTTCGAAGAGGAGCGCGCGCTGAACCTCCTGGAGCGGGTGGCCGAGGGCACCGATCGGCGCTGCCTGACCTGGAGCGTGGTGGCCGGTCTGGGTGCCTCGGGCGACGGGGCCGGCTCTCTGGACGCCGGCCTCCGCGCCGTGGCGGCCTGCGAGGAGCCGGCGCTCTTCGCGATGCTCGACGCCCACCGCTGGCTCGACGACCCGGTGGCGCTGCGCCGTCTGCGCGACCTGCTGCCCACGCTGGGCACGCGCAAGCAGTGCGTGGTGCTGGTGGGGCCGGTGTTCCACCTGCCGATCGAGATCGAGCGCGACGCCGGCCGCGTCGCCCTGCCCCTTCCGGGCCCCGCCGAGCTCCAGCATCTGTTCGCTCGGGTGCTCGAGTCGGGCGAGGCGAAGGCCCAGCCCGACGTGCTCGGCGAGGCGATCCGCGGCGCGCTCGGCCTCACCTCGGGCGAGGCGGTGCGCGTGCTGCGCAAGGCACTGCGCACGGCCGGCGCCTTCGATCGGCGCGCCGTCGCGGAGATCGTGCGCGACAAGCGGCGCGCCCTCCACCGCACGCCCGCCCTCACCTTCCTCGACGACGAGACCGGACTCACCGACGTCGGCGGCCTCACCGAGCTCAAGGGCTGGCTCGCCGAACGGCGGCGCGCCTTCACGGACGAGGCCAAGGCCTTCGGCCTGCCGACGCCGCGCGGTCTGCTCCTGCTCGGCGTGCAGGGCTGCGGCAAGTCGCTCTCGGCCCGGGCCGTCGCCCGCGAGTGGCAGTTCCCGCTGCTGCGCCTCGATCTGGCCGCCGCCTTCGGCGGCCAGCGCACTCCCGAGCTGGCACTGCGCGAGGCGGTGGAGGTGGCGGCGTCGCTGGCGCCCGCGGTGATGTGGATCGACGAGATCGAGAAGGGCTTCGCCGCGGCGGCGAGCGACCCGGTGGCCTCGCGCGTCTTCGGGTGGTTCCTCACCTGGCTCTCGGAGAAGCGCGAGCCCGTGTTCGTCGTGGCCACCGCCAACGACGTCGCGGGCCTGCCGCCGGAGCTGCTGCGGCGCGGACGCTTCGACGAGCTCTTCTTCGTCGACCTGCCTACGGCCGCCGAGCGGGCCGAGATCCTGAACATCCACCTGCGCAAGCGCGGCCGTGACCCCCTGCACTACGACGTCGACGAGCTCGCGGTCGCCGCCGAGCGACTGACCGGCGCCGAGCTGGAGCAGGTGGTGGCCTCGGCGCTCTACACCGCGTTCGCGGAGGCGCGCGAGCTCGCGGGCAACGACCTGGCGAACGCGATCGAGCAGACGGTCCCGCTGTACGACACCTACGAGGAGCGGATCAAGGAGCTGCGCGACTGGGCGCGCCACCGCGCCCGCAACGCCTCGGTCGACGGCAAGCTCGCCGACCTCTTTTCGACCCGATGAACGCGATACCATCGGCCGCCATGGAAGACCGCACGATCCTCCGGGAGCGCGCCGCGAACATCTGGGGCAGCTTCGCGCGCAAGTTCGAGCCGATGTCCCAGGCGGCGCGTCTCGAGCCGAGTCCCAGCTTCGCGCTGTCCCGGATCGGCGGCCTCGCCGACGCCAAGGACGAGATCCAGACCTACGCCTGCGCCGCGACCGATCCCGAGGTCTACGCGCGCTGGGGCACCCATCCGCCCAGCGGCATGATGCTGATCGGCCAGCGCGGGGTGGGCAAGCGGCTGCTGGCCCGCTCGCTCGCCAGCCTCACCGAGACCTCCTTCCTCCAGGTGGCGATCCCGAAGCTCGTGCTGGAGGTGATCCACCGCGGCGGGAAGGTGGGCGAGCTGGTGACGGCCTGGTCGAGCACGCTCGAGGAGATGCCTCCGATCACCGTGCTCTTCAACGAGCTCGAGTTCCTCCAGGCCGAGGAGATCGGCGCGCGCCGTCCGGACCTCCCGGTGGGTCCGGTGATGGACTTCCTGCTCGACATGGTCGACCGAGCGATCGCCACCGAGAACGTGCTGGTGCTGGGATCCACCGCCCACCCCGACACCCTGCGCCGCGCCTTCACCCAGCCCGGCCGCTTCGAACGCATCGTCGAGGTGAATCCGGTGTTTCCCGGCGACATCATCGCCACCCTGCGCATCCACGCCGAGGACGCGGAGAAGCTCGCGGGACGCCCGCTCTTCCAGGACGTGGTCTGGGAGCAGGTGGTCTCGGGGCCGATCCCGCCCACCCCCGGCGACTGGGTGCACATCCTGCACTCGGTGCTGCGCCGCAAGGCGCGCTGCGACGCCGCCGGCGAGGAGGTCGATCCGGTGACGACGGCCGACTTCCGCGAAGAGGTGGACCGCTTCAAGAAGGCGAGCAGCCGGCTGATCGCCCCGTCCGGGACCTACGTGTAGATGACCGACACCTGGATCGTCACCGGCGGGGCCGGATTCATCGGCTGCAACTTCGTGCGACTGGCGCTGGCGAAGAGCGACGCGCGCGTGGTCGTGCTCGACAAGCTCACCTACGCCGGCAACCCGGCCAACCTGGCCGACGTGGCCGGCGAGGCGCGCTTCGCCTTCGTCGAGGGGGACATCGCCGACGCCGAGACGGTCGCCCGCGTCTTCCATGAGCACCGCCCCAGCGCGGTGCTGAACTTCGCCGCGGAGACCCACGTCGACCGCTCGATTGACGGCCCCGCCGAATTCATCCGCACCAACGTGGTCGGCACTTTCGAGCTGCTGGAGGCGGCGCGCCAGTACCTGGCCCACCAGGACGCCGCCGCGCGCGAGCGCTTCCGCTTCCTGCACGTGTCCACCGACGAGGTGTACGGCTCCCTGGGACCTTCGGGCGCCTTCTGCGAGACGACGCCCTACCAGCCCAACTCCCCCTACTCGGCCTCGAAGGCCGGCGCCGACCACCTGGTGCGCGCCTACCACGAAACCTACGGACTGCCGGCCCTGATCACCAACTGCTCGAACAACTACGGGCCCCACCAGTTTCCCGAGAAGCTGATTCCGCTGATGATCCTGAACGCCCTCGAGGCGAAGCCGCTGCCGATCTACGGCGACGGCGGGAACGTGCGCGACTGGCTCTACGTCGAGGACCACTGCGCGGGCATCCTGCTCGCGCTCGAGCGCGGCCGTCCCGGCCACAAGTACAACATCGGGGGCTTCGGGGAGCGGACCAACCTGGAGATCGTGGACGCCCTGTGCGCGGAGCTGGAACGCAGCCACCCCGCCGCCGAGAATCCGGCCCTCGCCCGGGCCGGCGTCGCCGCCTACGCCGACCTGAAGCGCTTCGTCGCCGACCGCCCGGGCCACGACCGCCGCTACGCGATCGACTCGACGCGCGCCCAGCAGGAGCTGGGCTGGCGCCCGGCCCACGACTTCGCCACGGGTCTGCGCGCGACGGTGCAGTGGTATCTCGACCACCTCGAGTGGTGCGAGGCGGTGCAGTCGGGCAGCTATCGCCGCGAGCGCCTCGGACTGGGGTAGAGTGGCTGAATGTCCGAGCGCCGCCCGGGTCCGATCCTGGTTACCGGAGCCAACTCCGGCATCGGCCTCGCCACCGTCCTGATGCTCGCCTCGCGCGGCTGGACCGTGTACGGGACAGTGCGCAGCGAGGACAAGGCGGACGAGCTGCGACGGCGGGCGCGCGCCCAGGAGGTCGGCCGCCGGGTCCACGGCGTGGTCCTCGACGTCTCGGACCACGAGGCGGTCGTCGAGGCGTGGAAGGACCTTCCCGTGTTCTACGGCGTGGTCAACAACGCCGGCTACGCCGAGAGCGGCGCGGTGGAAGAGGTCACGGCGGCTCAGGCCCGCCGCCAGCTCGGGATCAACCTGATCGCCCCCGCCGTGGTCGCCTCCTGCGCGCTTCCGGGGATGCGCCGCCGCGGCCAGGGGCGCATCGTGATGGTCTCCTCGATCGCCGGGCGCGCCGCGATCATGCCGCTCAACGCCTGGTACCACGCCTCGAAGTTCGGTCTCGAGGCGCTCTCGGACGTGCTCCGGGTCGAGGTGGCCGCCTTCGGCGTGAAGGTGGTGATCGTCGAGCCGGGCTTCTTTCGCACGAACATCGAGCTGCGCGCGCGGGAGAAGTCGGGATCGCGCCGTCGGCGCGACTCGCCCTACGCAGCGGCCTACGAGCGCATGGACCGCTTGCTCGACCTGGTGGAGCGGGTGGCGCCGAAGCCCGATGCCGTGGCGCGCGCGATCGCCACGGCGCTCGAGAGCCGTCGGCCCCGCCAGCGCTACGTGGTGGGTCTCGACGCTCTCGCCACGGTGGCGACCCAGGCCTTCACGCCCCGCGAGATCACCGACTTCGCCATGCAGCTCGTCGGGGGCCTCACCGGTCGGTCGGACAAGTCGTCCTAACGCGGCCCGCTCTGGTTCGTGGCCAGGATCCCCCCCACGCCACGGCCGCATTGGCCACCAGTCCGATCAGGCCCGTGTGGACACCGGCCAGGCGCGGCAGGCCCAGGCCGAGCCCCACGCCGACCGCGATCCCCGTGCCCACGAGCAGCCCCGCCAGCACCGGGCCGGCGCGCAGGCGCGGGGTGTGGATCGCGATCAGGAAGGCGGGTACGCACTGGATCAACAGCTCCATCTTGAGCTCGATCAGGCCCCAGAGCGTGATGTTGCGCGCCACCAGGGCGAGGCCCGCCATCGCGATCATCACCGCCGCCGCGATCCGCTTGCCGAGAAGCGTCGTCTCGGCGGCCCGGTGGTCGCGACCCAGCAGGTCCTCCGCCATCAGCGAGCCGAGTGAGAGCAGCACCGAATCGGCGGTCGACATGATCGCCGCCAGCGCGCCGAGGAACACCAGCACCGCGGCCGCCGCGAAGTGGGGATCCGCGGCCGCCCAGGTGCCGAGCAGCAGGGGCATCACCCGATCGGCCTGGACGTCACCGAGGTCGGCGAAGCGGGGGATCGCGGCGAGACCGATCAGCGTCACCGTGGTGGTGGTGAGCAGCGGCATGAAGCTCATCAGCGCGAAGGAGCGCGCCAGGGTGGTCCCGCTGCGCGCCGCGTAGACGCGCTGGATCATCTGCGGATACACCATGCTCGCCAGGCCCATCAGCGCGATCGAGCTCGCCCAGTTCGCGCACTCCGCGGCCTCGGGCACCCGGGCGGCCTCGGGCCGCGACACCAGGATGTCCGCGGTCAGCGCGCTCAGGCCGCCCGCCGCGGTCAGCAGCCACGCCACCAGCGCCGACAGCCCCAGCAGCATCAGCAGCGACTGACCCGCATCGGTCCAGGCCACGGCTCGCATCCCGCCGAGCGTCTCGTAGGCGAGAATCACCGCCGCCAACAAGCCCACGCCGACCTCGTAGGAGACGATCCCCTCGGTGACCTGGGCCGCGAGCAGGCCCATCGCCTTGAGCTGGGCGAAGAGGAAGTTGGCGAGGGCTGCGACCATCAGCACGGCCACGGCGATCTGGAGCGCTCGCCCCGCGCGCTCTCTGCCGAAGCGGTGCGCAATCCAGTCGCCCGGCGTGACGAACCCGCCCGCGATCGCGATCGGCCGCAGCTTCGGGGCCAGCCCGTGGTACACCACCACGATCGCCAGCATGAAGCCCGTGGACATGATCCAGGAGAAGCCGCGCCGATACGCCTCGCCCGGGTAGCCCAGCAGCGAGTTGCCGCTGTAGCCCGTCGCGTAGAGGGTGAGGAAGAGCACGAACACGCCGAGCTCGCGTCCGGCCAGATAGTGATCGGCGGGCGTGGCGTCGCGACGGCTGCGTCGCGCCCACTCTCCGATCCCGGCCAGGCCGGCGAGGTAGAGCCCCAGACCGATCACGCCGAGCGTGCCGAGGCTCATCGACCCTCGTCCCGCCCGCCGTCGGAAACCTCGGCCAGCCACCAGGCGATCGCGTTGAGGATCGCCGCCGCCACGTAGCAGCCCAGCGCGACGGTCACCCAGCCAGGAAGGCCGAGCCACACCTGCGGCGCGGCGCCCGACTCGCGATACCAGGGGATCGAGGCCGCGTAGAGCACGCCGATCGCCGCCAGCAGCCATCGCCGCAGCCGCCGGCGCGCCACCCCCCTGTGCCCGCTGCCCCGCATACCGCGCATGCTACCCGCTCGCGAGATCCGCGCCGTGCGCGATCGCCGCGCGGCTCAGAACAGCGAGGGCTGGCGCGGCGGCTCGGGCACCGCCTCGAAGCAGGTCGGATCGTCGTGTTCCACGCGGTTCACGCGGGTACCGACCGGGTGATAGGCCAGCGCCGTGACCGGCCCCGGCTGGAGCAGCGCGCTCAGCATCTCGGAGTCGCGCGGGCGCGGATCGAGCCACTCGCCGTAGCGGTCCGGAGCGAGGATCACCGGCATGCGCGGGTGCAGCGCGGCGATCGCCTCGTCCGCCGCGCGGGTAAGGATCGTGCAGCTCTCGAGCACGTCGCCCGAAGGCTCGCGCCAATGCTCCCACAGACCGGCGAAGCCCAAGGGCGCGCCGTCGGCGGGGCCGATCCAGTAGGGCTGGCGGAAGCCGCCGCGGTCGGCCCACTCGTAGAAGCCGCTGCCGGGAACGATGCAGCGGCGGGCGCGGAACGCGTCGCGGAAGACGGGTCGGGTCGCGACCGACTCGGAGCGCGCGTTGATCCAGCGCGCGCCGACGTCCGCCGACTCGGCCCAGCCGGGCACGAGACCCCAGCGCAAGAGCGCAGCCCCGCGCGCACCCGCCGCGTCGGCGCGTACCGCCAGCACGTCCTGCCCCGGCGCGACGTTGTAGCGCGGGGCGTACGACGGGGTCTCCTCCAGTCCAAAGCGGCGAGCCAGCTCTTCGGGAGTGCTGGTGAGGGTGAAGCGTCCGCACACGGTGGCGTTCCTCGCCGCGAAGACAGCGCGGGAGCAACGTCCCCGATCTCCCGGAAATGGGCAAGCCGCCTCCCCCTGCTGCCGGCGCGCTGCGCCTCCAGCGACCGGCAGCCCGCCGGCAGACGCGACGCCAAGCGCGCGCCCGTGCACCGCTTGTGGGCGGCGCGGCGCGGTCGCGCCCCGCGCGCACGGATCTTGCACCGCGGGACCCCTGGTGGGTTACGGGAGGAACATGCGCATGCGACGCGTTCGCCATGCGCCGGCCATCGCCGGCGTCACTCTACTCGCGATCGGCACGCTCGGGTGCCCCTTCGGATTCGCGGACATCGACCAGGAGCGCGACGTCGACCGCAGCCCGGTCGTGAACACGGGCGCAGGCGCGACCATCATCTACCCCGGCCAGGCCGGACCCCCGCACCCCGGAAACCTCCACCCGCGCGAGGCCGGCTACGGCCAGGGCGCTGGGACCTATCCGGGCGCACAGCCGGCTCCCGGCACCGGCGCGCCGCCCTCCTACGGCGCCTCCACGCTGCCTCCCGACACGGTCGCCTCCGGAGCGGCGGTGCCGCCGCCCGAGTACACCTCGAGCGGCGGTCGCAGCAGTAGCGGCGGCGGCGGTGGCGGCCGCGGATCGAACATCATGCTGCTCGGCGGTGCCGAGACTGAGGAGACGTCGCACGTCAAGGTGGCCGAGGAGCCGATGTGGATGAAGTATCTCGCGCTCCCCTTCGCCGTGGTCGCTGCACCGTTCAAGTACGGCGCGGAGAAGATCCGAGGCGAGCCCGAGCCGGGTCCGGCGGTGCCGCGGCTGGAGAACCAGCCCCGGCCCCAGTACAGCCCGGCGCCGCCGCCGACGGACTACGAGACCGCGCAGCTCCAGGGCATGGAGCGCGAGCTCGACCAGCGGGCCGGAGAGCCGGCCTCCGGGACGGCGCCGCCCCCGCCCGCCCCGAGCTACGGCGCCGCGGGCGGGGCCAGCGCAGGAGGCTTCGCCGACGAGCTGGCGGCCTTGCGCCAGCGCACGCACGCCGCGTCGGCGCCGCCATCGCCCTCGGCGCCGCTCGCTCCCGCGCCGCCGTCGCTGCACACGCCCACGCCGAGCGAGACGATTCCAGCGCCGAGCGGCAACGCTGGTCAGGTCGACCGCGACGGCGACGGCCGGACGGATCAGTGGATCGAGCGCGAGGACGGAGTCGTGGTCCGCGAGCGCTTCGACGAGAACTTCGACGGAACCCCGGATCGCATCCTGCTCTACGACCCCGCCTCTCACGACGTGGTTGCGATCGAGGAGGACGCCGACTTCGACGGCCGCATCGACACCTGGACCACGCTGCGCGGCGGGCAGGTGATCGGCCGACGAGCGGACGGCAACGGCGACGGCCAGGTCGACTCCTGGAGCTACTACCAGAACGGCGTGATCACGCGCCTCGAGCGCGACGCCAACGCCGACGGCTTCCGCGACTCGGTGGCCTACTACGAGGGTGGGCACCTCGCGCGCGAGGAGCGCGACGACGACGGCGACGGCCGCAGCGACCTCGTGCGCTACTTCGACGACGGCGAGCGGCTCGAGCGCGTCGAGGAGGACGCCGACGGCGACGGCCAGATCGACGTCGTCTCCCACTACGAGGACGGTCGCCTGATGCGGCGCGAGGTGCTCGACGCCGCGGTGCTCGGCCTGGGCGAGCCGGGAAACACGGAGCACAACTAGCAGTGCCGCGCACGCCGATGCAGGCTGCTGCGTTCCTGCTCGGACTCTGGCTCGCCCTGTGGCTCTCGCCGCTGGGGGCCCGCGGCGAGTCCGCCGCGCCCTACGCCGACCTGGAGGCCTCCCTGTACGCCGGCGTGAACGCCGTGCGCGCTCAGCAGCACCTGATCCCCCTCGAGCGCCGCCCGGAGCTCGACGCCGTGGCTCGCGCCCACAGTCTCGACATGGTCACGCGCCACTTCTTCGACCACGTGAATCCGGACGGCGAGAATCCGCTGCAGCGTCTCGAGCGCTGGCGGATCGAGGGCTTCTCGCTCGCCGCGGAGAACATCGGCATCACCGACCGGCCCGACCCGAACCGGGAGATCCTCCAGGCCTGGCTCCAGTCCGAGGTGCACCGCCGCAATCTCTACACGCCGCCCTTCAACGCGACGGGCATCGGCATCGCGCGCGCCCCGAACGGGTCGCTGGTCTACACGCAGGTCTACGTCACCTACCCGCGCTGAGGCGGGCTCCGCGCGGGTTGGCGGGCCTGCGGGCGATCGGCGAGCCTGCCCTGCGCGCCATGCAGGTCCACCTCGTCGACGGCACCTACGAGCTGTTCCGCCACTACTTCGCGGTTCCCGCCCACTCCAACCGCGACGGCCAGGAGGTGGGCGCCACGCGCGGCGTACTCGCGTCCCTGGTCGGCCTCCTGGAGGAAGGCGCGACCCACGTGGGCGTCGCCACCGACCACGTGATCGAGTCCTTCCGCAACGATCTCTACCCGGGCTACAAGACCGGCGAGGGGATCGAGCCCGCCCTGCGCAGCCAATTCGGCCTGCTCGAAGAGGTGCTGGCGGCGGCGGGCTTCACGGTGTGGCCGCTGGTCGAGTTCGAGGCCGACGACGGCCTGGCCGCGGCCGCGGCGCGGGCCGAAGCGGATCGCCGCGTCGAGAAGGTGTGGCTGTGCACGCCGGACAAGGACCTGTCCCAATGCGTGCGCGGCGCGCGCGTCGTTCAGCTCGACCGCCGCAAGCGCGCCGAGCTGGACGCGGCCGGCGTGCGCGCGAAGTTCGGCGTCGACCCGGAGTCGATCCCCGACTACCTGGCGCTGGTCGGCGACAGCGCGGACGGCTTCCCCGGCCTGCCGGGCTGGGGCGCCAAGTCGGCCGCCGCCGTGCTCGGACACTACTCCCACCTGGAAGACGTTCCGCCCGACGCCGCGGACTGGGCGATCAAGGTACGCGGCGCGGCGAAGCTCGCCGCCACCCTCGCCGAGGGCAGGGAGCCCGCCCTGCTGTTCCGCCGCCTCGCCACGCTGGTGCGCGAGGGTCCCGACGTCGGAACCGTCGACGACTGGCGCTGGAGCGGCCCGGGCGACGCCTTCGAGGAGCTCGCCGACTACGTGGACGCCACGCCGTTGATTCCCCGGGTCGCGCGCCTCGCCGAGCGGCGCGCGGCCGCCCGGGACTAGGGCGCGAGCGTCGTGGTGATGCGCCGGTCGTCCCAGTAGACGTCGACGGGCTGGGCCGGATCGAGGTGCTCGGGGAGCACCGCGTAGCCGAGCACCCGCTGGCCGCTCGCGAGCGGTCCGAGCGCACCGTCGATCACGCCGAACTGGTCGGGGTTCGCGGGATCGGGATGGAAGGCGACGTGTCCCTGTACGAAGGTGAGATTGCCGTGGAAGTCCTCGTCGCGGCGCGCCTCGGCGCGGAACAGCACGACCGGCCCGCGACCGGCTGCGCCCTGGCGCGCGAGCGCGTCGTGCATCCGCTGCTCGAAGGTGCGCGAGAGCGCGATCTGAAGCAGCGCGAGTCGCTCCCCGTCGGGCGCGTAGTGGGAGAGCGTGGCGGGCGCCACCGACTGCATCAGCACGACGATCTCGTCGAGATCGGCGACGTCTCCCCGGCTGAGCGCCAGGTCGAGAGGCCGCGGGGTCGCCGGCGCAGGAGCCGCCGCGACCTGCGGCGGCGCCGCCGTGGCGGCGCTCGGCGCGGGACTCGGCGCCGGAGGCGGCGGGGCTCCGTACCCGGTCGGGGGCGGCGTGCCGTACCCGGGCGGGGGCGGAGCGCTGTACCCGGGCGGGGGCGGCGTGCCGTAGGGCTCCTGGCTATCGACCAGGTTGTAGGGGTTGTTCGGATCCGAGCGCCGGTTGAAGCGCTCCCAGCCGTAGGGGCGAGGGAGCATCTCGGGCTGGAGCGGCGGCACGTCGTGGGGATCGACACGCTTCGCATCCCGACACGGAACCGCGTCGGCGGTCTGCACGATGAAGATGCTGCCGTCGGGACACACACCGGTGATGGCGCCGGCGGAGGGAGCGGCGAGAAGGAGCGACGCGAGCGCCGCCGGGAATCCGAAACGGGGGGACATGGGAACACCTCTCGGACTCCAGTCTAATACGAAAACTCCATTGATATCAAATAGATAGAGGCTATCCGCGAGGTGTTTTCGATGTTTTCCCTTTCCCCCGCCCGGGCGGGCGTTTGCCGGGCGATCTGCGCGCGGGCGGACCCCCCAGGCCGGCCACCCGCAGCAGTGCGGCCCGCTCGGCAGGGTGCAGGGGGCGCGCCGCGCCCTCGGCGAGGCGCCCGAGACGCAGCGGTCCCATCCGCACCCGGCGCAGCGCGATCACCGGATGGCCGAGCGCGGCGAGCGCTCGGCGGATCTGGCGCTTGCGTCCCTCGACCAGCGTGAGATGGAGCGACGTCGTCTCCCGGTCGCGCGTCACGCGATCCACCCCCGCCGGCGCGGTGGCGCCGTCCTCGAGCAGGACTCCGCGCGCCAGGCGATGAAGCGCCTCGTCGCTCATCGCGCCGCGCGCGTGCACCGCGTACTCGCGCTCGATACCGTGCGAGGGATGGAGCAGCGCGTGGTGCAGCGGTCCGTCGTTGGTGAGCAGCACCAGTCCCGAGGTGTCGCGGTCGAGGCGACCCACCGGGAACAGGCGCACGCTGCGCTCCGGAACGAGATCGAGGATCGCACTTCGGCCCTCGGGATCGCGGACCGTGGTCACGACGCCGAGAGGCTTGTGCACGAGCCAGTACGCGAGCGGCTCGGCCACCAGCCGCTGGCCGTCCACGCACACGACGTCGCGCGCCGGGTCGGCGCTCTCCCCGAGAGCGGCGACGCGCCCGTTGACCGTGACACGGCCCGCGCGGATCCACGCCTCGGCGGCGCGCCGCGAGGCCACGCCGGCGGCGGCGAGCACGCGCTGGAGACGAACCGGACCCGCGGATCGGCTCGCGGTCAGTGCGTCGTGACGCCCGGCGGGGGCGCCTCCTCCTCCGCGGCGGCGAGCTCCTCCTCCGCAGCGAGGTCGTCCTGCGCGGCGTCGTCTTCGTCGAGCGCGTCCGGGCGCGAGGCCACGCCGTCCTGCACCGCCTCCTCGGCGAGCGCGTCTGCGTCCTCGCCCGCCTCGGCCAGCGCCTCGATCGCGCGCAGGCTCGGCAGGTCGCCGAGCTTCGCCAGCCCGAACACCTCCAGGAACCGGCGCGACGTGGCGTAGACGATCGGGCGTCCCGCCACCTCCCGGTGCCCGGCGATGCGGACGAGCTGGCGATCGAGCAGGCTGCGCAGCACCGCTCCCGCGTCCACGCCGCGGATGTGTTCGATCTCGGCGCGGGTCACCGGCTGGCGATAGGCCACGATCGCGAGCGTCTCGAGCGCCGCGGGCGACAGACGCAGCGGCCGCGACTTCTGGATCTGCTTCAGATAGACGGCGAACTCGGGCAGCGAACGCAGCTGGTAGCCGCCGGCGACCTCCCAGATCTCGAAGGCACGCCGCTGCTCCGCATACTCCGCGTTCAGCTCGTCGATCAGCGCGCGCACCTGCGAGGGATTGCATCCGGGCAGCACGGCCGCGATGCGTGCGGGCGCGATCGGCTCGGGCGACGCCAGCACGATGGCTTCCACGATCCGGCGCTCCTGCTCTCGTTCCACGAATCCTCCCCGGCCGCCGACCGGCCGCTCGTCCTACATGAGATCCGAGACGCGTTCGATCCAGGTGCGATCCGCGCCCTCGCCGCGCCGGCGGACGTGGATCGCGCCGCGCGGCACGCCCGCGTCGTCCACGCCCTGGTAGAGCCCGATCGCCTCGAGACGCGTCAGCTCGAGGATCGCGAGGAAGGTCGTGACCAGGATCGGCCGGCTGGCCCGGTGGCCGTCCTCGCGCACCAGGTCCTCGAACTCGCAGCCCGCCCGGTCGGCGAGCACCTGCATCACCGCGAGCATGCGCTCGCGCACGGTGATGGTCTCCACCTCGACCTCGTGGGCGGCGCCCGTGTGCGCGGGTCGGGCCAGCACCCGGCGCATCGCCTCGACGAGCTCGAAGACGCCGACCTCCACCTCGCGCTCGCCCTCGGGCGGGGGCTCCGGAGCCGGCGCCTGGGCGGCGAAGACGTCGCGGCCCAGCAGCGGCCGGTCGCCGATCTCGCCCGCCGCCTCCTTGAAGCGCTGGTACTCGAGCAGCCGCGCCACCAGCTCGGCGCGGGGGTCCATCCCGTCTTCCTGGATCGCGCTCGGATCCGGCGGCAGCAGCATCCGCGACTTGATCCACGCCAGGGTCGCAGCCATCACCAGGTACTCGGCGGCCAGGTCGAGCTGGAGCTCGCGCATCAGATCCAGGTACTGGATGTACTGCTCGGCAATGCGCGCGATCGGGATGTCGGTGACGTCGACCTCGTTGATCCGGATCAGATGGAGCAACAGGTCGAGCGGCCCCTCGAAGATCGGGAGCTTCACCGCGTACGAGGGATCGGAGCCCCAGGGCGGCGAAGAAGAAGGCGGACCCGCAGCGGTCATGCGATGCGCACTCCGAGCACAGGCGGGTTCGACGGAGGGGGAGGCGCGGCGAGTATGGGAGATCGTCGGCAGCCGGGCAAGGACGGTTCGTTTTGGGGGATGGGCCGGGCGCGGGAAGAGCGTACCCTGCTCTCGGCCGCCCAGGCGGTGACGGCCGGGAGAAGGAAGATGGCAGAGGGGCACAGCGCGGCGGACGCCACGAGCCGCTTCGGCGACGCGAGCCAGCCGCGCGCCGTCGCGATCGCGGCCGCGTTCGTGCTCTCGCTCTACTGCGGCCTCGCGCTCGCCTACCGCGACTCGATCCCGCTGTTCGCCACGGCCGAGGAGGCCGCGAGCCTCCACTACGCCGCCTTCGTGCGCGCCGAGGGTCGCCTGCCGCGACCGACGGCGGACGAGGTGCCGGGAGCGGACCATCAGCCGCCGCTCGTGTACACGATCGCCGCGCCCCTGCTGGGTGCCTCGAGGCTGGACGGCGCCACGGCCTCGGAAGCCCTGCTCGCGGCCACCCGGCCCGAGGCGGCGAGCGGGGGGGCCGCCTCCGTCCCGGTGTCGCGGCGCGCCCTCGCGCAGGAGCTCGCCGGCCTCGAGCTCCTGCGCGGCGTCAGCCTGGCCTTCGGCCTGCTGGCGGTGATCTTCACCTTCGCGGCCGTCTGGCGCGCGAGCCAGGACGCGCGGCTCGCGCTGCTGGCGGGCGGCCTGCTCGCCTTCAACCCCGAGTTCCTGTTCACCTCCGCCACGTTTTCGAACGACACGGCGACGGTGGCGGTGGGCGCCGCGGCGCTCTGGATCTTCGTGCGCAGTCTGGAGGATCCCGAGGTGGGCCCGTCGCGCCGAGACTACGCCGCGCTCGGCTTCGTGGGCGCGCTGGGACTGCTCACGAAGCTCTCCACGCTGCCCGTGGTGCTGGCGACCCTCGTCGCGCTGCTGGCCACGGACCGCCGGCGCGCCGGCGCGCGCTCGCTGGATGCGGCGATTGCGGGCGCCGTCCTGCTGATCGTGGCGGGGCCCTACCTCGCGTGGTCGTCCGAGTACCGAGGCGGCCCGCTGGGACTCCCGGCGCTCCTGGGCGCGCTCGGCGACGCACCGCGCCCGGAGGCGTTCGGCGGCCGGCTCTCCTATTGGGTCACGGTCTACTGGGACCACACCTTCGAGTCCTACTGGGCCGGCTTCGGGGGCCTCCCGGGTGGCGTGCCCGAGTGGGTCTATCTCGCGTTCTTCACCTTCACCTGGACGGGCTGCCTCGGCTTCGCGGCGGGGCGCCACGCCGAGCCGCTCGATCCGCTGGGCTCGCACGCCCTGCGCCGCTACCTGGTGGGAGCGATCGGCGCGGTGGTGCTCGCCCACTTCGCGTGCAATGCGCTGTTCGCCGTGCCCGATGGCCGGTATCTGTTCGCGGGCGCACCCCACATCGCGTTCCTCCTCGCTCTCGGATGGCTGCGCCTGCTCGCCACCGAGCGCAGGATCCTCTTCATCGCGCTGTGCGTCGTCGGGGCCCTGCTCGCCCTCGACCTGCTGTGCCTGCGCAGCGTCCTGCTGCCCGCCGTCGCCGCCCTGCCCTGAGCGGCGTCAGGAATCCGGCCGCGCCTTCTTCTTCCGTGCGCGCGGAGTGCGCCGGCTGCGCCGCGCGATCTCGGCGGAGAGCGCCAGGGCCTCTTCGCGGTTGCGCACGCTGCCGTCCAGCCAGGCGATCCGGATCCGCTCGAGGGCGCGGGCGATCGCAGGGCCCGCGAGCCCGGCGGCGACCAGATCGTCCCCGGTCACGGGAGGGCGGCGCAGGCGGTCCTCGCGCGCAAAGCGCTCGATCCGGCGCCGCGCCGCTGGCTCCGAGCGCACGTAGACAGCGAGCAGCACCTCCTCGCTCAGCGCCCCGAGCACCGCGTCGATCGCACCGCGCCCGCGTGCACGCGCCAGCGCCCGCTCCGCGCGCTCGACCAGGCGCGGCATCTCCACCAGCTGCCGGGCCGGGTCGCCGCGCAGGCCGAAGCGACGTAGCGCGCGACGGCGCAGCTGCGGCGCGAAGGGGCCGAGCCAGACCGCGAAGCCGGTCATCCACGGGCGCAGGCGACCGGACGTCCAGGGCGGCTGTGCGATCGCGCGTCCCAGGCGGCGCAAGGGCACCACCGCTTCCCGGGGCAAGGTGAGACCGGGCTCGAGCACCCCGAGGACGTGCCACTCGTCGAGCGCGCGCAGCGCGCGCCCCGGGTCGAGTCCGCGCGCCGCGTCCTCGAACACGCGGTCGAGCTCGCGGCGCAGGCGATCTCCGCTCACCGATCCGAAGCAGCCGTCGCGCAGCGCATTGCGCAGCGCCCCGCGCGTGCGCGGCGCGAGCGTGAAGCCGAGCCGCGGACCGAGACGCGCGGCGCGCAGGGCGCGCGTGGGATCGTCGTGGAAGCTGCGCTCGTGCAGGACGCGCAGCTTGCGCGCGGCCAGGTCCCGGAGTCCCCCCGCGCTGTCGACGATCGGCGGATGGCGCTCCCGTGCCGTCCGCGACAGAGGCATCGCCAGGGCGTTCACGCTGAAGTCGCGCCGCGCCAGGTCCTTCTCGAGATCCGCCGGCGTCACGGTCGGGAGCGCCCCCGGGTGCGCATAGCTCTCGCTCCGGGTGGTGGCGAAATCGATCGACGCCTCGCGCCCGCGCAGCGAAGCCGTGCCGAAGCGATCGTGGCGCACCACCTTCTCCTCGGGCCGCGCGACCCGGGCCGCGAGGTCGCCCGCGCCGGCCGGATCCCCCTCGATCAGCAGGTCCACGTCGACGATCGGCCGCTCGAGCAGCAGGTCGCGCACCGGTCCACCCACCAGCAACACGGAGGATCCCTCGGCGTCCGCGACCTCCAGCACCCGGCGGGCCAGCTCGGCCAGGGGAGCGGGCATCCGGGCCAGCGGATCCGGGGGGCGCGGCGGGCTCACGAGCGGCTCCGAGCCGGGTCCGCGCGCCCGCGACCGCGCGGGTGCCGACGCTCGACGGTGTCACGCAGGCGAGCGCGGCTCACGTGGGTGTAGATCTGGGTGGTCGACAGGTCGGCGTGACCCAGCAGCGTCTGTACCGCGCGCAGGTCGGCCCCGCCCTCCAGCAGATCCGTCGCGAAGGCATGGCGCAGGACGTGGGGCGAAACGCGCTCGCTGGGCACGCCGGCTCGGCGCGCGATCTGGCGCAGACGCAGGAAGAAGTTCTGGCGCGTCATCGGCCCGCCGCGACGGGTGAGGAACAGCGCCTCGGGCTCCCGGCGCGCCCGGCGGGACAGCTCCGGCCAGCCCTGTTCCAGGTAGACCGCCACCGCCGCGAGGGCGGGCTCGCCCAGCGGAACCAGGCGCTCCACCCGCCCCTTGCCGACGACCCGCAGCCATCCCCCGCGTCGCTCCAGGGCGGCGCGCGGGAGCCCCACCAGCTCGCTGACGCGCAGTCCCGCACCGTAGAGCACCTCGAGCATCGCGCGATCCCGCAGCGCCAGAGCGCCCTCGCCCTGCCCGGCCGCCTCGATCAGCGCCGCCGACTCATCGGGCCGCAGCACCTTCGGCAGCGCGCGCTCGGCGCGCGGCGCAGCGATCCCCCGGGCCGGATCTCGCCGGAAGGCCCCCTCCGCCCCCGCATGGCGCAGGAAGCAGCGCGTCGCCACCAGTGCGCGTGCCCGGCTGCGCGGCGCCAGCCCGCGACGGGCCAGCGCCCCGGCGAAGGCCGACAGGTGGTCGGGCGTCACGTCGCGCGCGCACCGCACCCCTGCGCCGGCGAGGAACTCCGCAAGCCGGGAGAGGTCCCGGCCGTACGCCTCCACGGTGCGGGGCGAGAGTCCGCGTTCGACCGCCGCGTGACGCAGGAACGCGTCGATCCCGCGCCCGACCGCGTCATCGCGCCTGGCCAAGTGCCTCGCCCGAGCGCAGGGCGGCGAGCAGGTCGCGCCGCAGCGCCTCCATCGCGGCCTCGTCCGCGAGCTTCCGCCCCTCCGCGTCCTTCACGTAGAAGGCGTCGGTCACCTGATCCAGCACCCGACCCGCCTTCGAGATGTAGATCTCGTAGCCGTGCTCCGCGATCACCCGGGTGAGATCGTGGAGCAGACCGAGCCGGTCGTTCGCCGCGACGTCGACGATCGTGTAGAAGTCGGACTCGTCGTTCGAGATGTGGACCGTCTCCGGTCGGCGCGAGGGCGACGCCGTCGCGCCCACCGGACGTCCGCGGCGCCGCACCAGCTCCTCCACACCGTCCTTTCCGCTCAGCACGCGCTCGAGCGAGCCCAGGAAGTCGCGCCACACCACGTCGCGCGCCCGCTCGTCGCCGCCGGGCGTAGCGACCCGGTAGACCTCGAGCGCGAGGCCGGCACGGCTCGTGTACACGTGGGCTCCCAGGATGTTCATGTGGTGAGCGGTGAGCACGCCGGCCACGTTGGAGAACAACCCGTGTACGTCCTTCGTGTAGACGATGAACTCGGTGAAACCTCCGCGCATCTCCTTGATGCCGTGGGAGAAGGTCCGGTCGGGCTCGTGGGCCATCGCCACCAGGGCGTGCCGCGCGATCTGGGTGGGCGTGTGCGCCGTGAAGTAGCGGCGCGGCATCGCCTCGAAGTAGCTCTCGATCGCCAGATCGCTCGCCCCCTGGCGGCGCAGCTCCTCGGCGGCGGCGAGGCGCCGGGTCTCGACGCGCCGCTCGATCAGCTCCACCGCCGAGTCCGCGTCGTCGGCGCCGGTCTCGAGCAGCTCGCTCGTCTTCTCGAACAGATCCTTGAGCAGACTGCCCTTCCATTCGGTCCAGGCGCTCTTCGAGGAGGCGCGCATATCCACGACCGTGAGCAGGTAGAGCAGACGGAGCCGATGCCGGTTCCCGACCGTGCGCCCAAATTCGAGGATCAGGCGCGGATCCGAGAGGTCGCGCCGCTGGGCGATGTGGGACATCACCAGGTGCTGCTCGACCAGGAACTCGACTGTGTCGATCAGCTCCGCGGGCGCACTCAGCCGCTCCAGACACGAGCGTGCGCGCACGGCGCCCTTGTGCGAGTGCTCGCCCCCCAGCCCCTTGCCGATGTCGTGCAGCAGGCAGCCGAGGATCAGCGGCAGAAGGTCGCCGACGCCGCGCGCGAGCGCGGTCAGCTCGGGGAGCTCGTGCTCGAAATCGCCCTTCCACAGCCGACGAAGCTCCTCGACCAGGAAGATCGAGTGAACGTCGACGGTGTAAGTGTGGTACATCACGTGCTGCCAGCGGCAGACGATGTGGTCCCACTCGGGCAGCAGGCTGGAGAGCACCCCCACCTCGTTCATCGCGACGAGCGAGCGGGTGACGCGGCGCTCGCTGCGCAGGATGTCGAAGAAGATCGCCGCCGCCTCGGGGCGGTGGCGGTACGCTTCGTCGATCAGGTCGAGGCTCTCGCGCACCAGGCGCCGCGCCTTCCGGGTGAGCGGGACGTCGTGTCGCTGGGCGACCTGGAACGTCTTCAGCAGCAGCAGCGGATCGTTGCGCAGCTGGCGCGCGTGGGGGATCTCGAGCTGGCCGTCGGCGATCCGCAGGCCCTCCTCCACGTTCTGGATGCGGCGCCGCCGCGGCTTCTGGCGCACGCGTGCCAGACACTGCTCCATCACCAGAGAGGCGGCATTGAGGACGTCGCGTGCGTGGCGGTAGTAGTCCCCCATGAACAGCTCGACCGGGAGGTTTTCGCCGCTCTCGACCTCGTAGCCGAAGGCCTTCGCCACGTGCTCCTGGAGATCGAAGGAGAGCTGGTCGTGCTTGCGACCCACGTAGAGGTGGAGCTCGTTGCGCACGCGCCACTGGAAGTCGAGGGCAGCCGCGACGTCCCGCACCTCCTCGGGCGTGAGCAGTCCCTGGTGCAGGAAGTCGCTGCGGCTGTGGGAGCCGGGCAACGCGGCCTGCATCACCCAGAAGGCCGCGTGGTAGTCGCGGAGACCGCCCGCGCCCTCCTTCACGTTTGGCTGGAGCAGGTAGAGCGAATCGCCGTAGCGGGTGTGCCGATCGTGCATCCCGACGATCTGATCGGCGATGAAGGACTCGGGCCGGTCGAGCAGGCGCGTCTGCACCAGGCGCGTGAACTGGTGGAAGAGGATGCCGCTGCCGGCCAGGAAGCGCGGCGTCAGCAGCGCGGTGCAGACGGTCGGATCCTCGCGCGCGAGGCGGATCGTGTCCGCGATCGTGCGCGTGGCGCCGCCAACCGTGACCTGCGCGTCCCACAGCCACATCTGGAGCCGCTCGGCCACGGACTTCACGTAGGGGGTCGCCGCGTCGCGGTACAGGAAGAGCAGGTCTACGTCGGAGTGGATGCTCATCTCGCGTCGCGCGTAGCCGCCGACGGCCACCACGCAGAACTCGCTCGGTCCGTCCCCCCCTTCGTCGAAGTAGTGCTGCTCCGAGAGCTCGAACAGACGCCGCACGAGGTCGTCGATCAGGTCCGAATGGGCCTCGTTCACCTGGCGACCGCTGCCCCCCGCCTCGTGCAGCGCGCGCAGGTGCTCCCGGGCCGCCCCCAGAAAGGCGCGTGCCGCCATCGGGACCTCGCGCATCGGGATCGCCGGGCCCAGCTGGTCGTGGACGTCGGGCGCCTTCAGGGCTCTCTCCTGGCCGCGACGGCCGTGCTCGAGTCGCGGTATCCGGACAGCCCCACCGCGATCCGCTCGGCGAGGGCGTCCAGGTAGCGATCGTCCGCCAGGCGCTTCGCCTCCGCCGCGTGGGTCACGAAGCCCGACTCGACCAGTACCGCCGGCATGCTCGACAGGTAGAGCACGTAGAAGGGTCCCTTCTTCACGCCCAGATCGGGCACCGGCCGGTACTTCTGGGGCAGGCCGTTCACCAGCTCGTTCTGGATGCGCTCGGCGAGCCGCCGCGAGAGGGGCGAGACCTCCGAGACGCGCAGCTGCGCCAGCGTGCGCTGAAGCGCGTTCACCTGGTTGGGCGGCACGCCGTTCTCGCGGGCCGCGACGGTCAGGCTGTGCCGCTCGTGGTTCTCGTCGAGGTAGTAGGTCTCGATGCCGTGGGCGCTGCGGCGCGGCGCCGCGTTGGCGTGCAGGGACACGAACAGATCCCCGCGCGACGCCTCCGCGATCGCGCTGCGCTCCTCGAGACCGAGGGTGCGGTCGCCCTCCCGGGTCATCACGACCTGGAACCCGCGCGCCTCGAGCTTCGATCGCAGCGCCCGCGCCAGCTGCAGCGTGACCACCTTCTCGCGCAGCCCTCCTACGCCGATCGCGCCCGGATCCTTGCCGCCGTGGCCGGGGTCGAGCACCACGGTCTGCGGCACCCGCAGCGACGTGGGAAGACGGGGCGGGTCGCCGGGCGCGGGAGCCGGCCAGTGCAGCGTCTCCTCCCCTTCGCGCCGGCCGTAGACGTCGATCACCAGGCGGTCGGGGTGGGTGAGCGTGAGGATCCGGTGGTGGACGTAGGTCTGGAGGTCGAGCACCACCCGCACGTCCGTGCGCGTGTTCTGACCGATCCGGACCGCGCGCAGCAGACCGTCGCCGACCGGCAGACCCTCGGCGTAGCGCCGCCCCACCCACACGCCCGACAGATCGAGATAGAGGCGCTCCGGGCGTCCCGCGCTGGGCGGCAGCATCCGCGGCGAGTTCTTCAGCTGGACCTCGCCCGACAGCTCGACCACCACGCGCGTGTAGTCCGGATAGGACCAGTGCCGCACCGCGGCGACGTCGTCGAGGCCCTCCGGCCGGTCGACGCCCAGGAGCGGCAGCGCGAGCAGCGCGAGCCACAGCGCGGCGCTTCGCGTCTTCACGACGGATCCTCCTCGTGGAGCTTGCGCTGCCAGCGCGCCAGGGCCGCCAGAGCATCGAGCGGGGTGGTCTCCTCGACCGCCAGGGCGCGCAGGGCGTCGAGCACCTCCTGCTCGCGCGGGTCGCGACGCGGCTCGGCGAACAGCCCCAGCTGCGAGGCCGGCGGCGCGTCGCCGTCGGCGGCCAGCCGCGGACGCCCGCTCGCGTCCAGCTCTCCGCCCTCCAGATTCGCCAGGATCGCCCGCGCCCGGCGCGTCACCGCCTCGGGTAGCCCGGCCAGTCGCGCCACCTGGATGCCGTAGGAGCGCGACGCCCCGCCCTCGACGAGGCGCCTCAGGAACACCACCTCGTCGTTCCACTCCCGGGCGGCGAAATGCGCGTTCGCCACGCGCGGCTTGGCGAGCGCCAGCTCGGTGAGCTCGTGGTAGTGGGTCGCGAACAGGGTGCGCGCGCGCAGCCCCGGCGTGTCGTGGAGGTACTCCGCCACCGCCCACGCGATCGACAGACCGTCGAAGGTGCTCGTGCCGCGCCCGATCTCGTCGAGGATGATCAGGCTGCGCGGCGACGCGTGGGCGAGGATGTCGGCGGTCTCGCGCATCTCGACCATGAAGGTCGACTCGCCGCGGGCCAGACGATCGCTGGCCCCCACGCGGGTGAAGACTCGGTCGACGATCCCGACTCGCGCGCTCTCCGCCGGTACGAAGCTGCCGATCTGCGCGAGCAGCACGATCAGCGCCACCTGACGCAGGTAGGTGCTCTTGCCCGACATGTTGGGACCGGTCAGGACCAGCACCTGGCGGGTCTCGGGATCGAGCAGGGCGTCGTTCGGCACGAAGGCGTCGCCCCCGCGCGCGGCGAGCAGCGGCTCGATCACCGGATGGCGTCCCGCCCGGATCTCCAGCTCCAGACCGTCGTCGACGCGGGGCCGCGTCCAGCCGTCGGCGCGCGCGACCTCGGCGAGCGAGGCGAGTGCATCGAGCTCCGCCGCCGCGTCGGCAGCGAGGCCGATCGCCGCCGATGCTTCCAGCGCCGACAGGCGCAGCTTCTCGAAGATCTCCCGCTCCAGCGCCGCCGCCCGCTCGGTGCCGCCGCGCACCTGGTGCTCGAAATCGCGCAGGCGTGGCGTCGTGAACCGCTCCGCGTTCGCGAGGGTCTGCTTGCGCTCGTAGTCGTCGGGGATGCGCTCGAGGTTGGCCTTGGTGACCTCGATTCCGTAGCCGTGGACGGGGTGGAAGCGGATCTTGAGCGTCGCGATGCCGGTCCGCTCGCGCTCCTCCGCCTCGAGCCCGGCGATCCACTCGCGGCCCTTGCCGACCCCCTCGCGCAGCCCGTCCAGCTCGGCGTGGAAGCCCGCCCGGACGTAGCCGGTCTCCAGCGCGCCGCGCGAGCCGCGGGGTAGCGGGCGCACCTCGTCCTCGAGGGCCTCCCGCAGCAGCGCGGCCACCTGCGGCACGGTGCGCGGCGCCGGCAGTGCGGCCGGGCGCGCGGCGCCCGGCCACGGCTCCTCGCCCCCGGCAAAGGCGTCCTCGACGCCGTGCAGCGCCTCCAGCGACGCGCGCAGGGCGACCAGGTCGCGCGGTGTCGCACCCGGCCGGGCCGCCTTCGCCAGCAGCCGCTCGAGATCGCGCACCGGCCTCAGCGCGGCGCGCAGGCGCGCCCGCAGGCGATCGCGCTCCGCGAGGTACACCACCGCCTCCTGGCGGGCGGTGATCGCCCCGGGCGCCACCAGTGGATAGGAGAGCCAGCGCGCCAGGCGCCGCGCGCCGAGCGGCGTCTGGGTGCGGTCGATGCGCTCGATCAGCGTACGCGCGCGCGAGCCGTCCTCGCCGTTGCGGAACAGCTCGAGGTGGGCGCGCGTCGGCTCGTCGAGCACCATCGCGTCGGCGAGCGCATAGCGCCGCAGACGCGCGGTCTGTCCCAGGGCGAAGGGCTGGTGGCGCTCCACGTAGTGGAGCAGGGCCGCGGCGGCGCGCGAGGCCGGATCTCCCGCGTCGGCGGCGAGCCCCTCCGGATGCCGCGGCGCGCTCGAGACGTCGAAGCACGCGCGCTCCACGGTCGAGCGGGCGACATCGGGCAGCTCGCGCGCCAGAGCCGCCGCGAGCTCCTCGTCGTCCTTCGGAAGGACCAGCTCGCGCGGCGCCAGCCGCCGCAGCTCATCGACCAGGAGTGCAGGCAGACCGACCGCGACGCGCGCCACCGCCGTCGCGCGCAGGTCGCCGGTGGAGGCGTCGAGCACCGCCAGACCCAGCGGGTCCCCCGGACACACCGCCACCAGGGCGAGCTCGGCGGCCGCCTCGATCGCCTGGGGGTCGCTCGCCAGGCCGGGCGTCACCACCTCCACGACCTCGCGCCGGACGAGCCGCCGCCCCGCCGCGGCGCGCGCGTCCTCCACCTGCTCGCAGACCGCCACCCGGTAGCCGTGATCGGCGAGCACCGCGAGGTAGCCGTCGGCGGCGTGGACGGGGACGCCGCACATCGGCACCGCGTCCTCCTTGTTCTTGTCGCGGGTGGTGAGCGCGATGTCGAGCAGGGGCGCGGCGATCTCGGCGTCGCGCAGGAACATCTCGTAGAAATCGCCCATCCGGTAGAAGAGGATCGCGTCCGGGTGCTGCGCCTTGATCGCCAGGTACTGGCGCATCATCGGGGTGTCGAGCGCCGATCGGGTGCCGCTCACGACAGACGCTCCCGCGTGCGCAGCAGCCCGCGTCGATCGAGCACGTCGAGCAGCTCGGCGTACTCCTTCGTGGTGTCCGCGTCGCGGTGCTCGGAGAGCAGCAGCCTCCCCAGCACCGCGCGCGCCTCCAGGTGGTCCGGCTCGCGCTCGAGCAGCCGGCGCAGCTCGGCGAGCGCCTCCTCCACGTCGCCGCGGGCGCCCAGCGTGCGCGCCAGCGCGAGCCGCGCGTGGGCGTCGTCGTCGCGCTCGGCCAGCAGCCGGCGCAGGTAGTCCTCGAACTCGCCCGCGCGCCCCAGCGCCGCGTAGGCCGCCTCGATGCGGGGGTAGACGAGCACTCCGCTGCGCCGGTCGAGGGAGGGGATCCTCGACCAGGCGGCCAGCGCCGCCTTCGAGGAGCCGCGCTCGGCCTCGAGCGATCCCAGCACCAGCCAGCCGCGCACCGAGCGCGGGTTCGCGCGCAGCGCGCGCTTCACCGCGCGGCGCGCCTCGTCGTCGCGGCCCTCGGCCTGGGCCGCCTCGGCCATGTCCACCCACAGTCGGGCCTCCTCTGCGGATCCGTCGCTCTTCTCCACCTTCGCGAGCCGGCGCTGCATCTGCAGTGCGCGCGGATAGTCGCGCGCATCCGCGAGCAGCGCGATCAGTGCGCGCAGCGCCCCGACGTGCCTCGGGCTGTGGGCCAGCACCTCCTCGTAGGAGGCGATCGCCCGCTGGAGGAAGCCCCCCTGGCGGAAGTCCGCCGCGAGATCGGCGATGCAGGTCACGGTCTGGTCCGGCTCCAGGTCGCGACGCAGCAGCAGGTTCTGGTGCACGCGGATCGCCCGACCGATCTCCCCGCGCATCCGGTAGAAGCGCCCGAGCGCCAGATAGGGCTCGATGTCCGAAGAGTCCAGCTCGGCGGCCGCGACCAGGAGCTTCTCCGCCCGCTCGTGATCGCGCTCGAGCACGGCGAGCAGCGCCTCCCGGATCGCGGCGTCGGCATCGCGGGGAGCTCGCGCGCGCCGGCGCCCACGCATCCATCGCCACACGAGAGTCAGCCGTCCTTCTGCCCGGCTCGGGCGAGCGGCTTCTCGAACGAGTCGGAGCCGGCGTCGGGTGCCAGGGACAGATTGCGCAGCTGATGGATCTCGGCCTCGAGGCCGTGGACGGCCTTGCGGTAGCGCCGCTGCACGATCCGCGCACGCAGCGCGAACCACAGGCCGAGGGCGGCGGCCAGCACGAAGCCGACGGCGAAGAACCACAGGAGGCCCTGCCAGAGAGGAAGCTCGACCACGCCCCAAACGTAGGAGATCGGGACACGAGCCTGGTTCTCCGCGGCAAACCGCCAGCCCGCCACCATCATGGCGACGACGACGGCCGCCCCGAGGAGACGTCGCACCCAGCGCATGGTTCGGTCACTCCCGGGGGGCGAGAGCGGCGGGAGAGGATCAGGAGCCCGACGAGGAGGACGACGGCGAGTCGCTGTCGCGTCCCCCGTCGACCATCTCCTTCAGCTCCTTGCCCACCTTGAAGAAAGGCGTCCGCTTCGCCGAGATGTGCACGGGCTCGCCCGTCTTCGGGTTCCGCCCTTCCCGGGCCTCCCGCACCTTCACCTGGAAGCTCCCGAAGCCGCGGATCTCGATGCGCTCGCCCTGGCGAAGCGCGGTCGCCATCGAGTCGAAGATCGTGTTCACCACGATCTCCGTATCCTTCTTCGAGATGTGCGGGGTTCTCTCGGCCACGGCCTCGATCAGTCCGCTCTTGGTCATGGTCTACTCGTCTCCTCCCTCCGACCCGGAGGACGACGATTCGGCCTTCCGGGCGAGCTTCTCGGCGAGGAGGTCGCCCAGCGTCGTCGCCTGCCGCGCCGACTGCTGAGCCGCCAGTTTCTTCAGGGACTCGCGCTGCTCCTTGTCGGTGAGCGCGCGGATCGAGAGGGAGATCTTCTGCTCCATCGGGTCGACGCGGGTGACGAGCGCCGTCACCTCCTGGCCCGGAGACACCACCTCGGCGGGGTTCTCGACCCGATCGGTGGACAACTCGGAGCTGTAGATCAGGCCCTCGATCCCCTCTTCGAGCTTCACGAAGGCGCCGAAGTCGGCGACGTTCGTGACCGGCCCGGTGATCTCGCTACCCACCGGGTACTTGCGCAGGATCTCGTTCCAGGGGTTGTCGTGGAGCTGCTTGATGCCCAGGGAGAACTTCTCGTTCTCCTTGTCGATCTTGAGCACCACCGCCTCGATCACGTCCCCCTTGTTGAACTTCTCGCTGGGGTGCTTGATCTGCTCGGTCCAGGAGATGTCGGACACGTGGACCAGGCCGTCGATGCCCTCTTCGAGGCCGACGAAGACGCCGAAGTTGGTGACGTTGCGGACCGCGCCCGAGACCTTGGTGCCGACCGGGTACTTCTCCTCGATCACGCTCCAGGGGTTCGGCTCGATCTGCTTCATGCCGAGCGAGATCTTCCGATCGCGCTCGTCCACGTCGAGGACCACCGCCTCGACGGTGTCGCCGACGGTCACCACCTTCGAGGGGTGCTTGATCCGCTTCGTCCAGGACATCTCGGAGACGTGGATCAGGCCCTCGATGCCGGGCTCGAGCTCGACGAAGGCACCGTACTCGGCCAGCGACACCACGCGGCCTTCGATGCGCTTGCCGATCGGGTAGCGCATGGAGGCGTCGATCCACGGGTCGGGCTGGATCTGCTTCAGGCCCAGGGACACGCGCTCGTTTTCCTGGTCGAACTTCAGCACCTTCACCTTGATCTCGTCGCCCACCTGGAAGAGCTCGCTCGGGTGGTTGACGCGGCCCCAGGACATGTCCGTCACGTGGAGCAGGCCGTCGATCCCGCCGAGGTCGATGAAGGCGCCGTAGTCGGTGAGGTTCTTGATCACGCCGTCGACGATCTGGCCCGGAGCCAAGGTCTGGAGCGTGGTCTCGCGCATCTTCTTGCGCTCGCTCTCGAGCAGCGCGCGCCGGGAGAGCACGATGTTCGCGCGGCGCTTGTTGAACTTGATGATCTTGAACTGGAGCTTCTGTCCGACGATGTGCTCCAGGTTGCGCACCGGCCGCAGATCGACCTGGGAGCCGGGCAGGAACGCCTTGACGCCGATGTCGACGGCCAGCCCGCCCTTCACCCGGGAGAGCACCGTGCCCTCGACGGGCTCGTCGGCCTTGTAGGCCTTGCTGATGTCGTCCCAGACCTTGAGGCGATCGGCCTTCTCCTTGGAGATGACCACGCGGCCGTCTTCGCCCTCGGCTTCCTCGAGCAGGACGTCGACCTCGTCGCCAGGAGCGACGAGGATCGTTCCGTCGTCGTCCATGAACTCCCAGGACGCGACCATTCCCTCGGACTTGAAGCCGATGTCGATCGCGACGTGCTCGTCGTCGATCGAGAGCACGGTTCCCTTGACCACCTCGCCTTCTTTGATCGGGCGGAGGTTCTTCTCGAACAGGTCGGCGAAGGATTCGCCGGTGTGGACGTCACTCATAGGCCTTGATCGGGGTCTCCCTTGGAAAAACGTTTGCCGCGCGCGGGCGTGGCGTCGAGTTGGCAATCGGACGCCGGCTCCTCGGGGAGCGACGCCTCCAACAGCGCGGTCCGGGCGGCGGAGAGTAGCCGGTCCAGGCCCTCGGCGTCGCCCGCCTCCAGGGCCCGGGCGAGCCGCTCGAGGGCCGCCCCGGCGGCGCCCAGCGGGGCCGCCAGCGCCTTGCGGTTGGCGGTGAGGATGTCGGCCCACAGCTCCGCGTCGCTGCGGGCGATCCGGGTGAAGTCGCGGAAGCCGGCACCCGCCAGCTCGGCCGCCGCCGCCGGGGCCGCGGCCAGCGACCCGGCGAAGGCGAAAGCCAGCACGTGCGGCAGATGGCTCACCCAGGCCACTTCCGCGTCGTGCCGGTCGGCGCTGCGCCGGACCACACGGGCGCCGAGCCCGTGCCAGAAGGACGTCACGCGCTCTCCGGCGTCGGCGTCGGCCGCCTCGGTCACCACGCACACGGCGCCCTCGAGCAGGTCCTCCCGGGCGTGGGACATCCCGCGGTGGTGGCTGCCCGCCATCGGGTGGGACCCGACGTAGTGGGTGCCGGGCGGGAGCAGCCCGGGGAGCGTCTCGACCAGCGGTGCCTTCACGCTCCCGACGTCGGTCACCACCGCTCCCGCGCCCAGACCCGGCGCCAGCTCGCGCAGCACGCGCGCCATCGCGGCCACCGGTGTCGCGAGCACCACCAGGTCGGCGCCGCGCCCCGCCTCGGACAGCGGGACGATCCGATCCACCGCTCCCTCCGCCAGCGCCTCCCGCGCCGCGGTCGCGCTGCGCGTCGCACCGACCACCTCGGTCGCCACCCCGCGCCCGCGCGCGGCAAGCGCGACCGAGCCGCCCAGCAGCCCCAGACCCACGACGGCCACGCGCCGCAGCGGCACGTGGCTCATCGCTCCGCACCGCGCTGGCGCAGCCGCGCCAGGGTCTTCACCAGCCGCTCGTTCTCCTCGGGGCGTCCGATCGTGATGCGCACGCAGTCGGGCATTCCGAAGCCCGACAGGGGCCGCACGATCACGCCCTCCCGCTGGAGCCGGTCGAACAGGTCCTCGCCGCCGCGCACCAGCAGGAAGTTGGCGTCGCTCGGCCACACCTCGCACCCGAGCGCGCGCAGCTCCCGGGTCAGGTACTCGGCGCCCTCGGCGTTCACCCGCCGGGACCGCTCGGCGTGCTCCTCGTCGTCGAGGGCCGCCAGGGCCGCGACTTCGGCCAGCCGGTTCACGTTGAAGGGATGCCGCGCGCGGTTCAGGTAATCGGCCAGCTCCGGGTCCGCGACCCCGTAGCCGACGCGCAGGCCCGCGAGGCCGTAGATCTTCGAGAAGGTGCGCATCACCAGCGTGCCGGGTCGACGCGCCACCCAGCCGATCGCGTCGGGGAAGTCGGGCCGGCGTGCGAACTCGCAGTAGGCCTCGTCGACGACCAGAACGACCTCGTCGGGGAGCGCCGCCGCGAAGGCGTCGAAGGCGTCGGCGCCCACGCTGGTGCCGGTCGGGTTGTTGGGGTTGCAGACGAAGACGACGCGCGTGCGGTCGGTGATCGCCGCGCGCATCGCGTCCAAGTCGTGCACCAAGTCGGAGTCGAGCGGCACGGTCACCGGCGTCGCCCCCATCCCCTGTACGACGATCGGGTACATCGCGAAGGAGGGCCAGGCGAACACCGCCTCGTCGCCCGGTCCGAGGAACACCTTGGCCACCAGCTCGAGCAGCTCGTCGGCGCCGCAGCCGAACACCAGCTGCGCCTCCCCGACGGCGAAGTGGCGCGCCAGACGCGCGCGCAGCTCGAAGCAGGCGCCATCGGGGTAGCGGTGCACACCCTCGAGGGCGGAGCGCATCGCGGCGACGGCACGGGGTGACGGCCCGATCGCGCTCTCGTTGCTCGCCAGCTTGATCGCGCCCTCGATCCCGAGCTCTCGCGCCAGCTGCTCCGGCGGCTTGCCGGGCTGGTAGGGCGCCAGCTCGCGGATGTGCGGCTTCACGATGCGTTCGAGCGCCATGCTACCGCCCTCCCGGCGCACGCTCGAGCTCGGCGCGCGGGAACGAGCCCAGCACGCGGGCCGAGTGCGCGACGGCGGCCGCGCCCTCGAGCGCGCGCTGTACCCGCGTCTCGGAGCGGTGCCCCTCGCAGTCGATGAAGAACAGGTACTCCCACGGCTTTCCCTTGATCGGCCGCAGCTGGATCGACGTGAGGTTGACGCCCTCCTCGGCGAAGGGCTCCAGAAGCCGGTGCAGACCGCCGGCCTCGTCGCGGCGGATCGTGAACACCGCGGAGGTGAGGTCGCGCCCGCTGGGCGCCGGATCGGGGCCGCCGATCACCAGGAACCGGGTGCTGTTCTCCCGGCGGTCCTCGATGCCCGAGGCGATCACCGCGAGGTCGTAGACCTCCGCCGCCAGCAGCGATCCGATCGCCGCCGCCTCGGGATCGTCGGCGGCGCGGCGGGCCGCGTTGGCGGTGCTCGGCGCCTCGATGCGCTCGACGCCGGAAAGCCGGCCGTCGAGCCAGCGGCGACACTGGGCGAGCGGCTGGGGGTGCGAGATCACCCGGCGCACGTCCTCCAGGCGGCCGCTGCGCGACAGCAGAGCCTGGGACACCCGCAGGACGCGCTCGGCGCACACCGGCACGTCGTGCTCGGCGAGCGCGTCGAGCGTCTGGGTCACGACACCCTCTGTGGTGTTCTCGACCGGAACGATGCCGAGCTCGGCGCGGCCGGTCTCGACGGCCGCGAACACGTCGCCGATGGTGGCCACCCCGGTCAGGCAGGCGAGCGCGCCGAAGTGCTCGCGGGCGGCTTGATGCGAGAAGGTGCCCTCGGGTCCGAGGTAGGCCACGCGCACCGCGTCCTCGAGCGAGCGCGTCGCCGAGATGATCTCCCGGAACACCGGAGCGATGCCCTCGGACGGGAACGGACCCGGGTTGCGCGTCCGCAGTCCCTCGACGATGCGGCGCTCCCGGGTCGGCTCGTAGACGGCCGTTCCCGCGTCCTGCTTGCGTCGGCCGATCTGCAGCACGAGGGCGGCCCGCTCGTTCAGCCGCTCCAGGATCACTGCATCGACGGCGTCGATGTGCCGCCGGAGCTCCGCGATCTCCGAGTCGGCATCGCTCGGCTCGGCGGACTCTTGGCTCGCGGCGGTTTCTTCGGGCGCTGACATGGCTTGGAACGAGCTAACCCCTTGAAAAAGAAGCAGAGTAGACGAGGGCCCCGGGAGCCGCAATCGCGCCGGGCGCGTTTTCCGTTGTCTGGCGCCAGGTTACCGATGCGGAGCGCGAGCAGCGGAGGGTCCCGCGGGGATGAGCAGCTTGCGCCGGGAACCTCGGGGCCGGCCTGGAATCAAGCCCATTACGCCCCGAACCGATACGCCGAGCCGCATGGAGCGCGAAGCCGCCTCGGATCTCCCCGATCGGTTCCCCGTGGGTGATCGACCGGCGGGCTTCAGCAGCCTCGCGTCGAAGCTGATCCTGTTCGTGTTCACCGCCACCTTCGTGACGGCGATCGTGGTGAGCGGCGTCTCGATCCAGTCCTCGGGTCGCTCGATGCGCGAGATGATCGATCGGCTCTACCCGCTCTCGGCCGAGCATGCGGCCGGCCGCGTCGCGCCCTGGCTCGAGGGCCTCCGCCTCCAGCTCCAGTACGCGGTGCGCAGCGACGAGATCACCCACGCAGATCTGCCCGAGGAGGTGCGCGCTTCGCTCGACGGCCTCGTGGTCTACGGCCCGAACGCGGAGGTACGCGACTCGTGGGGCACCGTTCCCGAGAGCGCGGCCTCGGTCCTCGACGCAGAGGCCGGCATCGCGGCGGTCCGGCTCGACTCGGGCACCTGGGGCCTGGCGATCGCGCCGCGCTCGCCGAGTCGGGGCCCGCGGCTCGTCGGCATCGTGTCGCTGGCGCGGCTCGAGCCGATGCTCGAGCGGGAGCTGCCCGACCCCCTGGCGCTGCTGGCGGTGGTCGACGGCGAGGGCCGCATCCTGGCCAAGGCGGGCCGGGAGCCCGGCGACGCGCCGATCGGGCGGCTGCCGATGAAATCGCTCCGATCGCGGGGCGTGCTGCACGAGTCGAGTCTCGCCGGTGAGCCGATGATCGGGGCGGCCCGACCGCTCGGGCTGCTCGACTGGTCCGTCGCGGTCCTCACGCCCTTCGAGGTGGCGTACGCGCCGGTGCTCGACCTGGTGATGCGGATCTTCCTGATCGACCTGGCGATCATCCTGGTATTCAGCTTCCTCGCCTACCGCATCACGGCCCGCACCGTCGGGCCGATCGCCCGGCTCTCCGAGGCCGCCGGCCGCGCCGCAGCGGGCGAGACGGACCTCGAGATTCCCGAGGTCCATTCCCGCGACGAGATCGGTCTGCTCACGCGCACCTTCAACGAGATGATCCGCCGGCAGCGGCGGCACCGCGAGCAGATCGAGCGGACCAATCGCGACCTCCAGGACCGCAACGACAGCCTCCAGCAGGCCAACGAGGTGCTGAACCAGCTGTCGATCACGGACGGCCTGACGAAGCTCCACAACCACCGCTTCTTCCAGGATCACCTCACCCGCGAGATCCGGCGCGTGGACCGCACCGGGGAGCCGCTCTCGATCCTGTTGCTCGACATCGACGACTTCAAGCGCCTCAACGACCGCCTCGGGCATGCCGCCGGCGACGAGATCCTGACGCGCATCGCGCAGATCCTGCTCGACGCGGTGCGGGCCAGCGACCTGTGCGCCCGCTACGGCGGCGAGGAATTCGTGATCCTGGCGCCCAACACCGGCGTCCCGGGCGCCTACGAGCTGGCCGAGAAGCTGCGCACCGCGATCGCCGAGTCGTCGTTCATCGTCGACGACTCGCTGCGCCCGCTGCGGGTCACGGTCTCGGTGGGCGTCGCCGCGTTCGCGGGCAACCGCAAGCGCTTCTTCCAGAAGGCCGACCAGGCGCTCTACCGCGCCAAGGCGGACGGGAAGAACTGCGTGATCGTCCACGAGGACGACCTCGAGGGCACCACCGAAGACTGAGCTTGCGCTCCGTGTCGCTCCCCCGCACGCTCGCCGCCGTGGCGGTCGTGATCGGGCTCTCGGGAGGCATCGGCTCGGGCAAGAGCACCGTGGCGCGTCTTCTGGTCCAGCTCGGCGCGACGCTGATCGACGCCGATGCGATCGTGCACGAGTTCCAGGCACCCGGGATGCCGATGGTCGACGAGCTCGCGGCGGTCTTCGGTCCGGAGATCCTGGACGCGCGGGGCGCGCTCGACCGCAAGGCTCTCGGCGACATCGCGTTCCGGGACGCCGCCGCCCGGGAACGCCTGAACGCGATCGTCCACCCGCCGGTCGGCGCGGAGTTCGCGCGGCGGCTCGCGGCGGCGCTGGCCTCCGGCGCGCCGGTGATCGTGCTCGACATCCCGCTGCTCTTCGAGGGGCGCGCCACCGGAGGCGGCAGCGCGTCGCGGATGCCCATTCAGGCGACGGTGCTGGTGTGGGTACCCGAGGCCGTGCAGATCGAGCGGCAGATATCCCGCGACGGCTGCTCCCGGGAGGAGGCGGTCCGGCGGGTGCGCGCGCAGATGCCGCTGGACGAGAAGCGCGCCCTCGCCGACCACGTGATCGACAACAGCGGATCACCCGAGGACACGGAGCGCCAGGTACGCGCGCTCTACGAGCAGCTCACGAGAGAGCCTTCTTGAGCTCGGCGACGAAGGCGGCCGCGTCGGCCACCGCCGCGTCGCGACTGGTCGCGCGCTCGATCCGCTCCACCAGGGCGCTGCCCACCACGACGCCATCGGCGAATCGCCCGATCTGCGCCGCGTGCTCGGGGGTGGAGACGCCGAAGCCGACGCACACCGGCACGTCGGACACGGCGCGCACCGCGCGCACCTCCTGCTCGAGCGTCTCGGAGACGCTGCGCCGCGCGCCCGTCGTGCCCGTGATCGACACGAGGTAGAGGAAGCCCGCGGTGCGCTTGGCCAGCATCTCGAGGCGATCGGGTCGCGTCGTCGGCGCGGCGAGCAGGATCGGGTCGACGCCGTGGGCGCGCAGGGCGGCGTGCAGTGTCTCGCCCTCCTCCGGCGGCAGGTCCACCGCGATCAGGCCGTCGACGCCCACCTCGGCCGCGGCGGCCGCGAAGGCCTCCTCGCCCATCGCCAGCAGATTGTTCGCATAGCCCATCAGCACGATCGGCACGTCCACGCTGTGGCGCACCCGCGCGACCAGCTGCAGGACCTTGCGCAGCGAGGCGCCGGCGCGCAGCGCTCGCTCGCTCGCCCGCTGGATCGTCGGGCCCTCGGCCGTCGGGTCCGAGAACGGTACGCCCAGCTCGATCGCGTCGGCCCCCGCCAGGGCCAGCGCCGGTACGAGCGCCTCGGTGGTGGCGAGGTCCGGATCGCCGGCGGTCACGAAGGGGATCAGGGCGGTCTCCCCCCGCGCGCGCAGCTGCGCGAAGCGCTCGGTCAGCCGGCTCATTGCGCCTCGCGGCTCACGCGCGGCCGCGCTCGCGGCGCGCCGCGAGCCGTTCGCGCACCTGGGGCGCGTCCTTGTCGCCCCGCCCCGAGAGATTGATCACGAGCAGCGCGTCGCGGCCCAGCTCGGGAGCGAGGCGGCGAGCGTGGGCGACCGCGTGCGCCGACTCCAGCGCCGGGATGATCCCCTCGGTGCGCGAGAGATACACGAAGGCGTCCAGCGCCTCCTCGTCCGTCGCGGTCACGTACTCCGCGCGCCCGCTGTCCCGCAGGTGCGCGTGTTCGGGACCCACTCCCGGGTAGTCGAGCCCGGCCGAGATCGAATGGGCCGGGAAGATCTGCCCGTCGTCGTCGAAGAGCAGCAGGCTCTTCATGCCGTGCAGCACGCCGGGCAGACCGGCGGCCAGCGCGGCGCCGTGGCGGCCGCTGGTGATCCCCTCCCCTGCGGCCTCGACACCGACGAGCCGCACGGCGCGGTCGGCGAGGAAGGGATGGAAGATCCCGATCGCGTTGGAGCCCCCGCCCACGCAGGCGAGCACGACATCGGGCAGGCGGCCCTCGACGGCCAGGATCTGCTCCCGGGTCTCGAGCCCGATCACCCGCTGGAAGTCGCGCACGATCGTCGGGTAGGGATGCGGCCCGACCACCGAGCCGATGCAGTAGTAGGTGTCGCGCACGTTCGTCACCCAGTCGCGCAGCGCCTCGTTGGTGGCGTCCTTGAGCGTCTGGGACCCGCTCTCCACCGCGCGCACCTCCGCGCCGAGCAGCTCCATGCGGAACACGTTGAGCGCCTGGCGCTGGACGTCCTCGGCGCCCATGTACACGACGCACTCCTGGCCCAGCAGGGCCGCTGCCGTCGCGGTGGCGACGCCGTGCTGCCCGGCTCCGGTCTCGGCGATCACGCGGGGCTTGCCCATGTGGCGAGCCAGCAGGCACTGGCCCAGCACGTTGTTGATCTTGTGCGCGCCGGTGTGGGCGAGATCCTCCCGCTTCAGGTAGATCCGCGCGCCGCCGAGGTCGTCGCTCATGCGCCGGGCGTGGAAGAGTGGCGTCGGCCGCCCGGCGTAGTGATGCAGCAGCGAGTCGAGCTCGGCGGTGAACTCGGGCGAGGAGCAGACGCGCGGATACGCCTCGGCGAGCTCGTCGAGGGCGGCGATCAGCGTCTCGGGGACGAACCGGCCCCCGTAGTCGCCGAAGCGACCGCGCTCGTCGGCACGACTGGTGAATCCGCGCTCGTCGGCGCTCATCCCGTCGCCTCGGATTCCGGGGACTCGGCCGCGCGCACCGCCGAGACGAAGCGGGCGATCTTGTCGGCGTCCTTGCGGTGACCGGAGCCCTCCACGCCGGACGCGACGTCGACGCCCCAGGGCAGCAGGTCACCGAGGGCGGCGAGCGCGCCGCCCACGTTCTCCGGATCGAGGCCCCCGGCGAGGATCACGTCGTGACCGCTCTCGATCAGCGGCGCGGCGTCCGACCACGGCCAGGCCTGGCCGCGTCCCCCACCCGCGGTGGGATGGTCGAGCAGCAGCATCGTACCCGGGTACTGCTCGGCGGCCTCGAGATCGGCGCCTCGGATCGCCTTGATCACCGGCAGGTCGACCTCCTCCACCTGCTCTTCCGTCTCGTCGCCGTGGAACTGGAGTCGATCCAGGTCGACGCGGCGCAGGACCCGTTCGATCTCGTCGGGCTCCGCGTTCTGGAACACACCCACCAGCTCGACGCGACCGGCCACGCGCTCGGCAATGGCGGCGGCCACCTTGAGCTCGAGGCAGCGCGGCGAGCTGGGGACGAAGTTCAGCCCGATCAGATCCGCGCCCGCTGCGACCGCCGCCTCGGCGTCGTCGGGGTGGATGATCCCGCAGATCTTGATGCGAACGTTCACGAAGCCCTCCGCAGGCGCCGCAGCGCTCCCGCAACGTCCGATTCGCGCATCAGCGACTCCCCGACGAGGAAGGCGTCAGCACCGGACTTTGCGAGACGCGCCATGTCGGCGCGGGTGAAGATGCCACTTTCGGCGACCACGACGACCCCCTCCGGAATCTTCGGGGCCAGCCGCTCGGTGACGGCGAGATCGGTCTCGAAGGTGCGCAGGTCGCGGTTGTTGATGCCCACCACCCGCGCGCCGGCGGCCAGGGCCCGCTCGAGCTCCGGCTCGTCGTGCACCTCGACGAGCGCGCACAGCGACAGCGCGTGCGCCCTCGCCGCGAGCCGCTCGAGCTCGTCCTGGGCGAGCGCGGCGACGATCAGCAGCACGGCGTCGGCGCCCGCCACGCGCGCCTCGTCCACCTGGTAGGCGTCGATCACGAAGTCCTTGCGGAGCAGCGGCACCTCCACCGCCGCGCGGATCTCCGTCAGGTATCCCAGCCGACCGCCGAAGTAGGTCTCGTCGGTGAGCACCGAAATCGCCGCCGCGCCTCCCTCGGCATAGGCCCGTGCGCAGGCGACCGGATCGAAGGAGGGCCGGATCTCGCCCCGGCTCGGCGAGCGGCGCTTCACCTCGGCGATCACCCGCGGATCGGCGCCGCGCGACACCGCGGCCGCGAAGTCCCGGGTGGCCGCGGGCGCCTGCTCGGCCCGCCGGGCGAGACTCGCCGGGGACTCCTCGCGCCGGGCGCGCTCGAGCTCGATCCGCTTGTGCGCCAGGATCTCGTCCAGGATCACGGCGACACCTCGCCGGTCGCCGCCACCAGCGCGTCCAGCTTCTCGCGCGCAGCCCCGGAGTCGAGGCTCTCGCGCGCCCGCGCCAGCCCCTCGCCGAGATCGGCGGCAGCGCCCGCCACCCAGAGCGCGGCGGCGGCGTTCAGGCACACGACGTCGCGGCGGGGCCCGCCCTCCCCCTCCAACACCGCGCGGGTGATCGCGGCGTTGTGGGCCGCGTCGCCCCCGGCCAGTGCCTCGCAGGGTGCCGGCGCGAGTCCCAGCTCGCGCGGATCGATTTCGAGCAGACTCACGCGGCCCCGCTCCAGGTGTGCCGCGTAGCTCGCTCCGCACAGCGTCAGCTCGTCGAGCCCGTCGCTGCCGTGGACGACCAGAGCGCGCTCGGCTCCGAGCTCGCCCAGAGCGGAGGCCAGCTTCTCGACCAGCGCGCGCTCGTAGACACCGACCACCTGGAGCCGCACGCCCAGCGGATTCAGCAGCGGCCCCATGCAGTTCATCAGCGTCCGGATGCCCAGCTCCTGTCGCACCGGCGCCACGTGTCGCATCGCTGGATGGGCGCGGCGCGCGAAGAAGGGGGCGATCCCCACCGCGGCCAGCACCCGGGCGGCCTGCGCGACCTCCAGATCCACGGTCACGCCCAGCGCCTCGAGCACGTCGATGCTGCCGGACTTGCTCGAGGCGGCGCGGTTGCCGTGCTTCGCCACCGGCACCCCCGCGCCGGCCACGACGAAGGCAGCCGTGGTGGAGATGTTGAACGTCTGGGCGCCGTCGCCTCCGGTGCCGCAGGTGTCGATCGTGCGCGGATCGAGACAGGGAGCGGTGACCGCCGCTGCGCGCAGAGCGCGAGCGGCGCCGACGATCTCCCCCACCGTCTCGCCCTTGGTCCGCAGCGCCACCAGCAGCGCGGCGATGCCCACGGGCGTGGCGTCCCCGGCCGTGATCTCGGAGAAGGCGGTCTCGAGCAGCTCCGCCGGCACCTCCTGGCCGCGCACGGCGCGCTCGATCGCGGCGCGAACACTCATGCAGCGCGCCGCTCGCGGCACTGCGCCAGGAAGTTGGCCAGCAGATGCTTGCCGCAGCCGGTGAGGATCGACTCGGGATGGAACTGCACGCCTTCGATGGGCAGCTCGCGGTGGCGCACGCCCATGATCTCGCGGTCTTCCGTCCTCGCCGTGACGACGAGCACCTCGGGACAGCTCGCCTCGTCGATCACCAGGGAGTGGTAGCGGGTCGCCTCGATCGGGGTACCGAGCCCCGCGAACACGCCCTTCCCGTCGTGCTCGATCATGGACACCTTGCCGTGCATGATCGAGCGCGCTCGGACGATCCGCCCGCCGAAGGCGGCGCCGATCGACTGATGGCCGAGACAGACGCCCAGCAGCGGCGTACCGCGCTCGGCGCAGGCGCGGACCGTGTCGAGCGAGATACCCGCGTCCGCCGGCTCGCCGGGACCGGGGGAGATCACGACTCCCGCCGGTCCGCGATCCAGCAGCTCGGACGCGCTGACGGCGTCGTTGCGGACGACCTCGACCTCGGCGCCCAGCTCGGACAGGTACTGGACGAGGTTGTACGTGAAGGAGTCGTAGTTATCGATCATCGCGACGCGCATCGTTGTCTCGACTCTCAGTCGACTCCCTCGCGCGCCAGATCGATCGCCTCCACGAGTGCGCGCCCCTTGTTCACCGTCTCCTGGTACTCCGCCTCGGGATCGGAGTCGGCGACGATCCCGGCTCCCGCGCGCAGGAAGATCTCACCGTCCTTCACCAGCAGCGTGCGGATCGCGATCGCCGTGTCCATGTTGCCCGAGTAGTCGATGTAGCCGACGCAGCCCCCGTAGGGCCCGCGCCGCAGCGTCTCGAGCTCGTCGATGATCTCCATCGCGCGCACCTTGGGCGCCCCGGAGAGCGTGCCCGCCGGGAAGGTCGCACGCAGCAGGTCCAGCCAGTCGAGCCCGGGCCGCAGACGCGCCTGCACGTTCGACACGATGTGCATCACGTGCGAATAGCGCTCGATCGTCGCGTACTCGTTCACGCGGACGCTGCCGATCTCGGCGACGCGGCCGACGTCGTTGCGCCCGAGGTCCACCAGCATCACGTGCTCGGCGCGCTCCTTCGGGTCGGCCAGCAGCTCGACCTCGAGCGCGGCGTCCTCCTCGGGCGTGCGCCCCCGCGGCCGGGTGCCGGCGATCGGTCGCACGTCGATCCGCCCGTCCTCCAGACGCACGAGGATCTCCGGCGAGGATCCGATCAGCACCGGTCCCTCGCAGCGCAGGAAGAACAGATAGGGGCTGGGATTGATCACGCGCAGGTGGCGATAGATCGAGAAGGGGTCCACTTGGAGCGGGATCCGGAACTGCTGCGACAGCACTACCTGGAAGATGTCGCCCGCCTCGATGTACTCCTTCGCCCGCTTCACGCTCTCGTGGAAGCCCTCGCGCGTGACGCTGCGCTGCACGTCCATCGGCGCCCGCAGCGGCTCGTGGGTCGGCTCCGGCGGCAGGGGCACGCGCAGCCTGGCCACCACCGCATCGATCTCCGTCTTCACCCGGTCGTAGGCCGCTCTCAGGTCGGCGCCCGGGTCCACCGCGACGTGGCGCACGATCGCGGCGGTCTTCCGCACGTTGTCGACCACGACGATCGTCTCGGGCAGCACGAACCACAGGTCGGGCATGTCCGTCTCGTCCGGGTTCGTGTCGGGAACCCGCTCGACGAAACGCACCCAGTCGTAGCTCACCAGGCCGACGGCCCCGCCGAGGAAGCGCGGCAGGCGCGTGCCCTCGAGCGCCACTGGCCGCAGCTGGGCCAGCTTCGCCCGCAGCACCTCGAGCGGATCGCCCGACACACGCTGGCGTTCGATGCGGCCCTCGCTCTCCCACTCCACGTCCGCCCCGCGCGCCCGGAAGATCGCGCGCGCGCCGGTGCCGATGAAGCTGAAGCGACCCCACTTCTCCCCGCCCTCGACGGACTCGAAGAGAAAGCTCGTCCGGCCGTCGTCGAGCCGACGGAACAGCGAGAGCGGCGTGTCCATGTCGGCGAAGATCTCCCGCACGACGGGAATCCAGTTGCCCCGCTTGGCGAGTTCCTCGAAGGATTCCGGGGACGGGCGGAGCACGGGGGTCCTGGGCCTCTGAGCGTCGGTCTCGCCGTCTGCGGGCCGGGTCCG
>Ga0315553_10000369_pt1 | contig 40602 bp, 40 predicted proteins | sample SalMarSW160140MG_FD_203099 | JGI IMG/M metagenome (GOLD analysis project Ga0315553, IMG submission 203099) | Salt marsh sediment microbial communities from the Plum Island Ecosystem LTER, Massachusetts, United States - Salt Marsh Sediment SW1601-40 ... | reverse complement strand
CGCAGGGAACTGTTGAGACCATTAGCCAGCACGACGAGGCGCGTCGTTAGCTCCTCTCCGCCGCCCAGTTTGACCGTTTGGGTCTCGGGCCCTGTCGTGATTGCCGCCACCTTGGAATGGATGACACGGGCCGTTTCCGGCATCTGGGCGCGGACCGTGTTGACGAGCGTGTCGTAGAGGATGCCGTGCTGATCGCCGCGCCGCCTGTCGACGAGCCGGCCCATCCTCGCAATCCACGCCTCCTGGTCAGGGGTGGTTGCGGCGAGCACGGTGTCGCCGAGTCCGGTCTTGCGAAGGATCGCGGCCTGGGGCCCATCGAGCTTCTCGCAACGGAAATCCGGCGGGTAGACCCGGTGCGGGTCGATCAGGACGACGCGAAAGCCGGCCCGCGCCAGCATGGCCGCTGCGGTCGAGCCGGCTAGGCCGCCGCCGGCGATAACGATGTCTGCGTTGCGCATCTTGGCACCAAGGAAGGCCGATTTTCTCGGGCTAAACAGAATGAACGCGCGCTTAGCCCGCTCGCTGTTGTGCAGAGTGCAACACTCGGGCCAACCGCGCATCGGCACGGCTCTTGCCTCGGTGTCTGTCACGCTCGATCTGCAATCGGAATGTTGCTCCAAAAACGGACGTAGTGACGCTTGCGTCGCAACGGGTTGACCAAATCGGGACGGAAGATGTCGAAGATTCTTGCCCGGCTTTGCCCAGTCCTGCCGGAAATCGGTGGAGATTGGCATCGGCTCATTAGCCGCGCGGCCCCCAATGTTTTCATGAATCCACTGGCCTTGCTCGCCGCCCAAGCGACCGGTGTCTCCAGCGTTAAGGTGTTCGAGGTGTGGGAAGGAAGCGGGGATGCCAGAACGCTGGTGGGCCTATGGGCGCTGCAAAAGAAGCGAATTTTACGCCTCGGCCCCGCGACGCTCTCGGCTCCGCCCTACAATTATTCGTTTGTCTCCAATCCGGTCGTCGCCGCGGAGCATTTGGACAGCGCAATCGGCGCGTTTTTCGATGCCATCGCGCGCGAGCCTACGCTTCCGAAGGTCGTGCGTCTTAAGCACCTCGATGCCGACGCAGAGACCTATCGTGCGATCGAAAAAGTGCTGACGGAACGCCGCATCCCGATGCTCACGCTGGCCGAGCACTCGCGCCCCTTCGCAACCCGGTCGGCCGGAATCAAGAGTTCCGGCTCAACACGAAAGAAACTGCGCCAGGATTGGAACCGGCTGGCAACGCTCGGTGCCGTCGACATTGTGAACGAGAGCGAGCCAAGCGCCGCACAAGAAGCGTTCGAAGTGTTTCTCGCGATGGAAGCCGCGAGCTGGAGAGGAAGGAACGGCACCGCGCTCCTGTCGCGCGAGAGCGATGCGGCATTCGTGCGGCGCCTTTTTCGAGAGCTATCGGCAAATCAAAACGCGTCGGTTGCGCTGTTGCGCGTCAACGGTCAGCCGATTGCCGCCCAGGTGCTTCTTTACAGCGGCAGCATGGCCTACACGTGGAAGACAGCCTTTGACTCCCGCTTTGGCAAATTCTCCCCCGGCGCGCTGCTCATCAACAAAGTGACCGAGCAGCTCTTCTCGTCCGGCGTCATCGATGCCATCGAATCCTGCTCACCGGAAGGGAGCTTCATGTCTCAGCTCTGGTCCGGCAGGAGAAAAACTGTCGACCTTCTGGTGGACGTGGGCCCGCGGCGGTCCATGAACTTTCTTACGGTGATGCTGTGGGAGCAGGTGCATCGCCGGCTTCGCGCCCTCAGGAACGAGCTTCGTTCGGCGGCGTGGCTCCCCGATCCGCGCAAACGGACGACAGGCTGATTCATGCGCATGGTTTGCGGACGTAGCTTAGTGGCAGAGCATCGGCCCACCCGGCCGAGGGCATCGGTTCGATTCCCATCGTCCGCTCCACCTTGCCCCGTCCGCTAGCGGCAACGCGGACGCCGTCGCCTCCCTCCTGGCTGACAGCAGGTCAGCGGGGCGAGACACTTGCGGGTCGAGGCAGCCCGGCGAAGTAGGCGGCCAGCGCCGCCATCTCCTCCTCGTTCAAGGAATTTGCCACCGAGACCATCACCGGATTGGTCTTGCGCCCCTCACGGTAGGCGCGCAGGAGCACGATGAAATCCGCCTCAGGTTTGCCGGCGAGCGGCGGGATTGCGCTTTCCACCCCGTCGGCCCGGTGGCAGGCCGCGCACTCCTGCGCTAAATGGCGGCCGTAGGCTGCAAGCTTATCGGCGTCCGCGGCGGCACCGGGACGGGGGCTGAGCGCTAGAAGTAGAGCTGCGGCAAGCGCGGTGCGCAACACGTCATCGTTCCTTCGGGCGCCGGCCGAAGGCCGAAAGCTGCGGACCCTCGGCTTGCGGCCTCTCCTTTCGCGCAGAAACCCGCTATAGTGGCCCGCGTTGGACAGCCAGAACGGCCACCACGGCCGCTTAGAGATTTGAGACCCGCTCGTAAGCTTGCGTTGAGTTTAACGCCTAGGAAACGTGCCACAACATAGGTTGTCGCGAATTTTGGAGCGCGCCCAAGGCACGGGGCTGCGGAGGCATTTGAAGGATGGTGGAAATCCTCTTTTGCTTGGCTGTGCTGGCGGGCGTCATTGCGCTCGGCATGTACAAGGCGCCGCTATGGCTGTGGGCGGCCGGCCTCGCCTTCACGGCCCTTATCTGGCAAACGGCCATTCATGGCTCGGCCGGGATTTTCGGGTTCTTCCTGTGGCTGCTCGCGATCGCTTTCGGCCTGCTCGCCGTTCCTGCGATCCGGCGCGCGGTGCTGATTGCCCCGGTCTTTAAATTCGTCAAGGGGACGCTGCCCAAGGTGTCCGACACCGAGGCGCAAGCGCTGGAAGCCGGCACCGTCGGCTTCGACGCCGAGCTGTTCTCCGGCACGCCCGACTGGGACAAGCTCAGGTCGATCGCGCCCATCGTGCTGACGCCGGAGGAGCAGGACTTCCTCGACGGACCGACCGAAGAGCTGTGCGGCATGATCAAGGACTGGCAGGTGCGCCACAAGGCGCGCGAGGTGCCGGCCGAGATCTGGGAGTTTGTGAAAAAGCACGGCTTCCTCGGCATGCTCATCTCCAAGGAGCACGGGGGGCTCGGGTTCTCGGCGCAGGCGCAATCGCTGATCATCGGCAAGATCGCCTCGCGCTCGCCCGACGTGGTCACCATTGTCATGGTGCCGAACTCGCTGGGTCCCGGCGAGCTGATCGAGAAATACGGCACCGAGCAGCAGAAAACCTACTACCTGCCCCGCCTCGCCAGGGGCGAGGAGGTCCCCTGCTTCTCGCTGACGGGCCCCACCTCGGGCTCGGACGCGGCCACGATGCGCGACATCGGCATTATCACGCGGGGCGAGCACGGCGACGTCGTCGGCATCCGCCTGTCGTGGGACAAGCGCTACATCACGCTGGGGCCGAACGCGACGCTGGTCGGCCTCGCCTTCCGCCTGTTCGATCCCGACAACATCCTCGGCAAGGGCGAGAACATCGGCATCACGGTGGCGCTCATCCCGGCGACGCACCCCGGCGTGCAGATCGGCCGGCGTCATCTGCCGGCGGGCAACGCTTTCCCCAACGGCCCCAACTGGGGCAAGGACGTGTTCATCCCCATCGACTGGGTGATCGGCGGGGAGAAGATGGTGGGGCAGGGCTGGCGCATGCTGATGGAGTGCCTGGCTGCGGGCCGCGCCATCTCGCTGCCGTCCTCGGCGACGGCCGGCACCAAGGCGATGCTGCGCTTCACCAGCGCCTACGGGCGCATCCGCAAGCAGTTCGGGTTGCCGGTGGCGCGCATGGAGGGCGTCGAGGAGCCGCTTTCACGCATCATCGAGGCGGCGTACGCCAACGAGGCCGCGCGCGCGGTGACGGCGGCTATGGTCTCGCGCGGCGAGCGGCCCTCGGTGCTATCCGCGCTCATGAAGTATCAGACGACCGAGCGCATGCGTCAGTCGGTCAACGACGCCTTCGACATCCACGGCGGCCGCGCCATTTGCGATGGGCCCAGCAACTATCTGCAGTGCGCCTATCAGATGGTCCCCGTCGGCATCACGGTGGAAGGCGCCAACATCCTGACGCGCACGCTGATAACCTTCGCGCAAGGCGCGCTCAGATCGCATCCCTATCTCTACAAAGAGATCCAGGCGGCGCAGGACCCGGACTCCGAGCGCGGGCAAGAGGCATTCGAGACGGAATTCTCCGATCACATCGCCTTCTCGGTCGCGAACGCAACTGGCGCCTTCTTCCACAACATCACCTTCGGGCGCTTCGTCGTCGCTCCCGAGCAAGCCTACGAGATGGCCCACTGGTATCGTCAGCTTGGGCGGGCTTCCCGCAACTTCGCCTTCCTCGCCGACCTCACCGTCGCCGTGCTGGGCGGCGCGCTCAAGACCAAGCAGAAGATTTCCGGGCGGCTGGCTGACGCCCTGTCCGAGCTCTACTTCCTCGCCTGCGTCCTGAAGCGCTACGAGGACGACGGCCGGCTTTCGAGCGACCGGGATCTGGTGGCGCTCGCCGCTGCCAACGGGCTCTTCCGCTTCCAGGAGGCGCTGCGCGGCGTGATCGACAATTTTCCGCTTCTGCCGGCGCGCTGGCTGATGCGCGTGATCGTGTTCCCGCTCGGCAGCCCCTATCGCCCGGCGCGCGACGCGCTGGGACACCGCGTGGTCAGGCTCGTGCTCGAGGCGCCGGAGGTGCGCGATCGCTTGACGCGGCATATCTACGTTTCCAAGGACCCCGATGACCCGACCGGGCTCTTGGAGGTGACGCTCAAAAAGGTTGTCGCCGCCGAGGAAGCCGAGAAGAAGCTCGAGCGCGCCATTCGCGCAGGGACGCTGCGCCGCTATCACGGCATCGACTGGATCGGCGAGGCGATGGCCAAAGGGATCGTGACCGAGAGCGAAGGTCAGCTTCTGCGCGAGGTCGAGGCGCTGACCGCGCGCGTGATTGCGGTGGACCACTTTGATCCCGCCGAGCTCAAGCCCAACTATGGAAACGTGGGGCACAACTCGCGCAGCGTCGAAAGCGCGGCGGCGGAGTAGAGTGGCAACGAACGGTTCCCAGGGCTCGCGTAAGCGGCGGGTCGCAGAGGGCAGCTTGTGGAGAGGATTTTGCATGTTCAAGTCCGTGTCGAAGCCGCTTCCCGATCTGAAGGACTGGCGCTTCATCGTCGATCAGTGGGGAATCGCGTGGGCCGAGTTCGACCGGGAAGGTGAAAACCAGAACTCGCTCGGGCAGCGCCCGCTCGAGGAGCTGGGCGCGATCGTCGAGAAGGTGGAGGAGGACGCAAAGAAGCGCGAGATCCGCGGCCTCGTGATTTCATCGGGCAAGGAGCGCGGCTTCATCGTCGGGGCCGACGTCCGCGAGTTTGCCGAGTTTACGAGCGAGATGGACGTCATCGACAAGCTGCGACGGGTGAACGCCCTGTTCGACCGCATCGAGCGGCTGCCCGTGCCGGTCGTCGTCGCCATCAACGGTTTCTGCCTCGGCGGCGGGCTCGAGCTGGCGCTCGCCTGCCACTACCGGATCGCCACGCGCGACCCCTCGACACGCGTCGGCTTCCCCGAGGTGAAGCTCGGCATCTTCCCCGGCTTCAACGGCACGGCGCGGTCGATCCGGCAGGCGGGGGCGCCCGCCGCCATGAAGGCGATGCTGACCGGCTCCATGATCTCGGCGCCCGCTGCACGCGCTATGGGGCTGATCGACGAGCTCGTGCAGAGCCGCGGCTCGCTGCTGTGGGCCGCGCGCAAAGCGGTGTTACGCAAGCGCAAGTCGAAGCCCGCGGGCTTCGCCAAGGCGGTGCTCTCCATGTGGCCCACCCGGGGACTGTTGGCCGGGCGCATGCGGAGCGAGACGAAAAAGAAGGTGCGCGAGGACCACTACCCCGCGCCCTTCCGCCTGATCGACCTCTACGAGCGCTACGGCGGCAACGAGGAAGCGATGAAGGCTGCCGAGACGCGGGCGTTTGCCCCGCTCATGGTGTCGGACCAGTCGAATAACCTGCGGCGCGTGTTCTGGCTGTCCGAGCTGCTCAAAGACCAGGCGCCAAAGAAGTTCGGCTGGCGCCCGAGCCGCGTGCACGTGATCGGCGCGGGCACGATGGGGGCCGACATTGCCGGCTGGTGCGTCGCCTCCGGCATGCAGGTGACCCTGCAGGACATCTCGGCGGAGCAGATCGAGAAGGGGATTGCGGCGCAAGGCAAGCTCTTCGCCCGCAAGTTCAAGGCGAAGCCGCAGCGCGATGCGGCCAAGGCGCGCCTGATTGCCGATCCCCAGGGCGACGGGCTCGCCCGCGCCGACGTGGTGATCGAAGCGATCGTTGAGAACCTCGAGATCAAACAGAAGGTCCTGAAGGAGGTCGAGAGCAAGATCAAGGAGGGCGCGCTGCTGGCGACCAACACTTCCTCGCTGATGATTGAGGACATTGCCGCGGGACTGCCCGATCCCGGGCGCCTGATCGGGCTGCATTTCTTCAACCCGGTCGCCTTGATGCCCTTGGTGGAGGTCGTGCGCGGGACCGGGAGCCGCGAGGAGGAAGTGAAGCGCGGCGCCGCCTTCGTGGCCGCGATCGATAAGTTCCCGCTCATCACCAAGAGCGTGCCGGGCTTTTTGGTCAATCGCGTGCTCACCCCCTACATGTTCGGAGCCATGCAGCGGCTCGAGCACGGCGAGGACAAGGAGCGCATCGACGAGGCCGCCCGCACCTTCGGAATGCCGATGGGGCCGATCGAGCTCGCCGACGCCGTCGGGCTCGACGTCTGTGCGAACGTGGCGAAGATCTTGAAGTTTCCCTCGCAAGGCTCGCAGCTGGAACGGCTCGTGGAAAGCGGCAAGCTCGGCAAGAAGACGGGCGAGGGCTTCTACGTCTGGAAGAACGGTAAGGTGGAGAAGTCCGATCGGACCTTCGACGCCGAAGAGATGGAGCGGCTCGGGCGCGAGCTCGTGGAGCCGATGATCGCCGAAGCGCAAGGGTGCCTCGATGAGCACGTCGTCGAGAACGCGGACCTGGTGGACGCGGGCGTGATCTTCGGCACCGGATTTGCCCCCTTCCGCGGTGGTCCGCTGCACTATCACGCGGCGCAGGCCAAGTCGGCGCCCGAGCGCGCCGCGGCGGAATAACGGCGTCGGATTCAGAGCAGGAGCTTTTCTCGATGCAGCGATTCTTGCGGCGCGTGGCGGTCATCGGCGGGGTGCGCATCCCCTTCTGCCGCTCCAACACCTTCTATGCGGACCTGTCCAACCTCGACATGATGACGGGCGCGCTCAACGCCCTCGTCGACCGCTACAACTTGAAGGGGCAGCACATCGATGAGGTGACCGGCGGCGCCGTCGTCACCCACACCAAGGATTTCAATCTTACGCGTGAGGCCGTGTTGGGCACGCGGCTCGCCGCCTCGACGCCCGGCATCACCATCATGCAGGCGTGCGGCACGAGCCTGCAGGGCGCATTGGGCAGCGCCGCCAAGATCGCAGCCGGTGAGATCGATTGCGCCATCGCGGCGGGCTCCGATACCACCTCGGATGCGCCGATCGTCGTTTCCAAGAAGCTCGCGCAGCGCCTGACCAAGGCCGCGCAGCAGAAATCGATGCTCGACAAGGTCAAGGTGTTTCAGGGCTTCTCGCCCTCCGAGCTGGTGCCGAAGCCGCCGTCGGTGACGGAGCCGCGCACCGGGCTGACGATGGGCGAGCATTGCGAGCTCATGGCGCAGGTGTGGGATATTTCCCGCCCCGACCAGGACGCCTTTGCGCTCGAAAGCCATCGCAAGGCGACCGAGGCCTACCGCTCCGGCTATATGGACGATCTCGTGACCCCATTCTCCGGCGTCTTCCGCGACAACAACATCCGCGAGGACGCGACGCTGGAGAAGCTTGCGACCTTGAAGACCGTGTTCGAGAAGGGAGAGCGGGGCACGCTGACGGCCGCCAACTCCACGCCGCTGACGGACGGAGCCGCCGCCGTGCTGCTTGCCTCTGAGGAGTGGGCGGCCAAGCGCGGACTTCCCGTTCTCGCCTACCTCACGTACTCGCAGGCCGCCGCCAACGACTTTGTCGGCGGAGACGGCTTGCTTATGGCGCCGACGATCGCCGTATCGAAGATGCTCGAGCGCGCGGGCCTCAAGCTGCAGGACTTCGATCTTTATGAGATCCACGAGGCGTTCGCCGCGCAAGTGCTGGCGACGCTCAAGGCGTGGGAGGACCCTGCCTACTGCAAGGAGCGTCTCGGTAGGCCCGAGCCGCTCGGCGCCATCGAGCGGGGAAAGCTCAACATCAGAGGCTCCTCCATCGCCTTCGGGCACCCCTTCGCGGCGACCGGCGCGCGCATCATCGCCAACCTCGGCAAGCTTCTGTCGGAACGCGGCGGGCGCGGTCTCATTTCGATCTGCACCGCCGGCGGCATGGGGGTTGCGGCGATCATGGAAACCATGGACGCCGCCGAGATGCACCAGGCGGCCTGACGGGCCTCGACAGAGGCGGCGAGGTATGCCACGCACCGCAGCCATAAATGCTGCGAGGCGGGTGCGGATGCGCAAGGACAGGCAGGTGCGGCAGCTCGAGGCGGCGCGGGGGCTCGCCCGAGAGCTTGCCGCCAACCTCGACCTCAACGCCTCGCTGAGGCTGTGGGACGGCTCCACTGTACCGCTCGGCAGAAATGTAACCAGCGAGCTTCTGGTCATCATCAACGCTCCGGGCGTGATCAGTTCGCTTCTGCGCCACCCCTCGCTCGACCGGGTGATCCGCCATTATGCCCATGGTCATATCGACTTTTCGGGTGGCACGCTGATTGATATCGGTGAGCAGCTGGCCTTCAAGAAGAGCCGCGGCCTTTTGAAGAAGATCGGCAAGCGGGAGATCTTCGAATTCATCAAGCCGTTCCTATTTGCGCCCGCATTGAAACCTGAGGCCAGCCGGGGCTATGTGGGCGACGAAATTGGGGCGCCGCGCTCTCGCACCAAGGACGACGACAAGGCCTTCATCCAGTTTCACTATGATTTGAGCAACGAATTTTACGAGCTCTTCCTTGATGAGCGTATGGTCTATACGTGCGCCTATTTCACTGATTGGGGCAATTCGCTCGACCAGGCGCAACATGACAAGCTCGACATAATCTGCCGAAAGCTGCGCCTCAATGAAGACGAGCGCTTGCTCGATATCGGCTGCGGCTGGGGTGGCCTCGTCTGCCATGCCGCCAAGCACTATGGAGTCAAGGCACACGGCGTGACCCTGTCGCAGGAGCAGTTCGAGTATACGCAAGCCAAAATCAAACGGCTCGGGCTCGAGGGGCGGGCCATAGTGGAGCTAAAGGACTACACCCACCTTGAGCAGAAATTCGACAAGATCGCCTCTATTGGCATGGCGGAAGCTATCGGTGTTCCCAACCTGCCGACCTATCTTAAGACCATTAACCGCCTGCTCGTTGATAAGGGGCTGTTCCTCAACCATGCCATTTCGCGAAAGTCTAAGAAGAAAAAGCGTAAATTCAGCACCCGAGCGGAACAGCGGGCGCTGCTCAGATATATCTTCCCTGGCGGCGAACTGGATGATCTCGGCCATACCATCCAAGCGATGGAGCAGCATGGCTTTGAGGTGATGGATGTGGAGGGCCTGCGCGAGCATTACCTACTCACCACCAAACTTTGGTGCGAGCGTTTGACCGCCAGCCGCGAGCAAGCGATCAAGCTGGTCGGAGAGGAGACCTACCGCATCTGGGTCGCTTATCTTGGCGGTGTCTCGCTCGCTTTTCTGCGCGGCACGGCACGGCTCTACCAGACCCTGGTTAGCAAGAATCCCAAGGGGCCCAGCAAACTGCCGCCGACCCGCGCCGACCTTTATAGGTAGAACCGGGGCCTCAAGGGTTGCGCTGGCGCTTTGCCTCCTCGGCCTTGAGCTCTTTCTTGGAGAGCTTGCCGATCATGGTCTTGGGCAGCTCGTCCCGGAACTCGATCACCGCCGGCATCTCGATCTTGGAGATCCTGGGCTTCAAGTGCTCGAAAATCTCGTTCTCCGTTGCCGTGGCCCCCGGCTTCAACTTGATGAACGCCTTGGGCGCCTCGCCCCGTTTGGCATGCTTAATGCCGATCACCGTCACCTCGGCGACGGCGGGGTGCTCGTAGATCGCTTCTTCGACGCGCCGGGGATAGACGTTGAAGCCCGAAGAGATGATGAGATCCTTGATGCGATCCTCGATGAAAAAGAAGCCTTCCGCGTCCATGCGCGCCACGTCGCCGGTGCGCAAAAATTCGCCCACCGTCTGCTCGGCGGTCTCCTGGGGCCGCTTGTAGTAGCCGAGCATCACCTGGGGCCCCTTGATGCAGATCTCGCCCTTTTCGCCGATGGGCACCTCCTTGGTCGGATCCGCGAGATCGCGCAGCGAGATGATCGTTCCGGGAAGCGGTAGACCGATCGAGCCGGGTTTGACCGGCCCCTGAAGCGGATTGCAGGTGACGACCGGTGAGGTTTCCGAAAGTCCGTAGCCTTCGACGACCGTGCAGCCCGTGATCGCCTCGAAGCGTTGCTTGACCTCGACCGGCAGGGCCGCGCCGCCGGACAGGCAGAACTTCAGGGAGGATAGGTCGTGACTTTTGACGTGCGGGTGGTGCATCACCGCATTGAAAAGCGTCGGCACGCCGGGCATGACGGTGGGCTTCGTCTTGTCGATGAGGCGCAGCGCATCGACCAATGAAAAGCGCGGCATGATGATGATCTCGGCGCCCTTGGCGATGCCGAAGTTCATGACGACGGTCAGCGCAAAGACGTGGAAGAACGGCAAAATGCCCAATACGCGCTGATGACCCTCGGTGAGTTCCGGCGCCCAGGAGGTGACCTGCTGCACGTTCACGTAGATGTTGGCGTGCGTGAGCATGGCGCCCTTGGGCGTCCCGGTGGTGCCGCCGGTGTATTGCAGCACGGCAACATCGGTCAGAGGGTCAATCGCCACGGGGGACGGCGCGCCAACGCCGGCCAGCATCTCGCCTTCGAGGTCGCCTTCGAGAATGATGCGCTCGCGCGCCGCCGAGGCCATGGGACGAGCAAGATCCTTCGACTTGAATAACCGGAAGAGGACCGCCTTGGCGGGAGGCAGCAAGGGCGTGAAGGGGCACACGATGGCGCGCGGCAGCACATCCGAGCGCAGAAGCGCCTCGACCTTGTCGAAGAGGACCTTGAGATCAAGCGTCACCATCAGCTCGGTGTCGCTGTCTTTGACCTGGCCCTTAAGCTCGCTGACCGTGTAGAGGGGGTTATAGTTGACGACGGTGCCGCCGGCCTTCAGCACCGCGAAAAAGTAGATGATGAAGGTGGGCGTGTTCGGCAGGAACAGCCCGACCTTGGTGCCCTTCTTGACGCCGAGCCGCTGCAACCCGGCGGCCGTCTGGTCCACGAGGCGCCCGATCTGCGCGTAAGACAGCGTCTTACCGAGAAAGTTGGTGCAGGGGAGGCGGCCGTGCTTGGCGACCGCGTCGTCGAGGAGGCCGTAGAGCGGCGCCACGGTGAGCGGCATGTGCCAGTCGACGCCGCGAGGATAACGGCTCAGCCATGGCAGAGGGGGTACGGCTGCGCTATCCGGGCCAGTACGGAGGCCTCGCGTTGCCATTCTCGGGTTTCTCCCAGAGCGGGCTCGGGCTCGCCGCCGAGCCCCTTGGCGGATCGGCTGGTCCATGACAATACTCGGGTAATAGGACCTTGAAATCCGCCTTGTTATTGAACACGTTTTTGGGGGCAATGGCCATAGCGGGGGAAGAGGGAGCTTCAGGGTGTCAAGGGTTGTGAAGAGGTTTTCGTGTACCGTGGGGGATGGCAGACGCAACGAGGCGATCTTATGCATCTGCCCGGCTGGCCCCGCGGGGCTGGACGCAGGGCCTTCGGCTGGACTTGATTGACGTTTAAGGATATGTGACGCGTCAGCTTGTTGTGCTACTGGCCTTGCACTAGGTAGGAACGAAGCAGCACGGGCCTCCAGCTTGGTTTGCGCGGAGGTGGGAGAGTGACATGGACGACGTTGGAACCAAGATTATCGAGATCCTGAAAAAGCACATGAAGGAGCCGCGAGACGACATAAGCTTGTCGACCCCGCTCACGGATCTCAAGATAGAGTCGCTCGACCTTGCGATGATCGTTTTTGACATCGAAGATACTTTCAGCATCGAGATTCCTTACAACGCAAACGAGGAGGTCGAGGACTTCAAGACCGTCGGGTCGGTCGTCGATCGCGTTAAGGAACTGATGGAGAAGGGGCCCGCGGCGGCGGGAGCCAAGGCCTAAAGGGCGGCCGAAGCAACTTCGCAGCGAGGCTCGCACCGGGCATTTGGTCCGCTCGCAGTGTGAGCTTATCCCGCGGCGTCGCGCGCGGCGCCCACAACCGGCAGGTATAAGACAGCTATGACAAAGGCGAACGGCGCACACCGCGTCGTGGTGACGGGGACTGGCGTCATCACCCCAATCGGTCTCACCGTTGACGACCTCTGGGCCTCGATGAAGGCCGGCAAGTGCGGCGTCTCAGCGCTGGAAGGCTTCCCCCTTGACGATCTCAAGATCCTGATCGCAGCCCAGATCAAGGATTTCGACCCCAAAGCCCGGCTCAAGCACTTCGAACGCGACAAGATTGTGCTGCACGCAGACCGCTACTCGTGGTTCGCGGCTGCGGCGGCCGATGAGGCGGTCAAAGAATCCGGGCTCAAGATCCCGCTGGACGACCCCTATCGCTCGGCCTGCATCATCGGCTCGGGCGCCGGCGGTCTCACCACCTACGAGCAGTCCTACCGCTCCCTGTTCCTTGAGGGTAAGCGCGCGACCCACCCGCTGACGCTGTTGCGGATCATCGGATCCTCTGCGAGCGCCCACGTCGGCATCGAGTTCAACGTCAAGGGGCCGACGTTCGCCACCTGCAGCGCCTGCTCCACGGCCACGCACGCAATCGGCATCGCGCGCGACTATATCCGCCACGGCCTCGTCGACGTGGCGATCGCCGGGGCCTCGGAGTCGGTCATCAACTACGGCACCATGAAAGCCTGGCAAGCCCTGCACGTCCTCTCGCCGGAGGGTTGCTATCCATTCGCCAAGAAGCGCAACGGCACCGTGCTGGGCGAGGGGGCGGGCATCGTGGTGATGGAGTCGCTGAAGCATGCAAAAGCGCGCGGCGCCAAGATCCTGGCCGAGATCGTCGGCTACGGCATGTCGTCGGACGCCAAGGACATGGTGAACCCCGACATCGACGGGCCGACCGTGGCGATGCGCGACGCGCTCGACGACGCCGAATTGGCCCCCTCCGACATCGAGTACCTCAACGCGCACGGCACCGCGACCACCATCAATGACGCCAACGAGACCCGGGCGATCAAGGCCGTGTTCGGCAACCATGCCAAGAACCTGGCGATCTCCTCGACCAAGTCGATGCACGGCCACCCGCTGGGCGCGGGCGGGGGCATCGAGGCGGCGGTCTGCATCCGCGCCATGCGCGAAAACTGGGTGCCGCCGACCATAGGTCTCAGCGAGGCCGACCCGGAGTGCGACCTCGATTACGTGCCCAACGTGGGGCGCGACCTCAATGTCAACTACGCCATGTCGAACTCCTTCGCGTTCGGCGGGCTCAATGCAGTCCTCGTCTTCGGCCCGCCGCCGGCCTGACGAAAGCCCTGGCGCTGGTGCCGCAAGGCGTGATGCCGACCAATATTCTCAGGGAGCGCAACCGGAACGTCAGCGCCGATAATGCGCTGCAGCGCCGCCGCGCCGCAAAGCCCCAGGACCGGCGCATCCTGATCTGCGCCGGGTCCGTCAAGATCCGCGCCCAGCTCCTCGATACCCCTACCGCCGACCGGTTCTGGCAAGCCCTGCCGTTGCACTCCACCGCCGAGACCTGGGGCCAGGCCATCCATTTCGAGACCCCTGTCGAATCGGGACGAGAGCGCAACGCCCGCCTCCTTGCCGAGAGCGGCGACATCGTCTTCTGGGTCGAGGACGACCGGGTGGTCATTGCCTTCGGTCCGACCCCCATCTCGCGGCCCGGCGAACTGCGCTTGCCGCGCCCCTGCAACCTTTGGGCCCGGGCCTTGGATGACGTCAGGGTATTGAAGGCCGTGCGCCCCGGTGAGAAAGTGTCGGTAACGCCAGCGGAAGACTGACGGGCCCCTGGGAGGTTGCAATGCGGGAGATCTTGATCCGGGCGGGGAAGGTTGCGATCCGCGCCCGGCTCCTTAAAACGCCGACCGCAGAGCGCATTTGGGCGGCGCTGCCCATTCATGCGCAAGCGCAGATGTGGGGGCATGAGGTCTATTTCCGGGCGCCGGTCTCCTCCGACTGCGAGCCGGAAGCGCGCGACGTCGTTCACGCGGGCGAGATCGCCTTCTGGCCGGACGGCAACGCCATCGCCATCGGCTTCGGCCCGACCCCGGTGTCGAAGAAGGGCGAAATCCGCATGGCGAGCCCGTGCAACATCTGGGCAATGGCGCTCGACGATGTCAGCCGCTTGAAATTGGTGCACGCGGGCGAGGACGTGACGGTCGTCGAGGCCAACGGGCACGACCTGTCCTCGCGCTAGGTGAGCCGACCGGTCGGCGCGGGGATAAGGGTGGTGGGCCCGCCAGGATTCGAACCTGGAACCAGACGGTTATGAGCCGCCAGCTCTAACCATTGAGCTACGGGCCCACGCGAGACTCGGGCGCGGCCTCTATACCAGACTTGACGCATGCGCCGAAATTGGCGATGCCGCCCCGATTATTCCTCGATGACTTCATAAAGTGCGCCAGCCAACAACCTGGAGCCGAACATGCGCAGTCTCTCCTTGTTCCTGTGCCCTGCCGTCGCGGGCCTCGCTTTGCTGGCGGCGGTGCCGGCCGCGCACGCCAACGATACTGACGATATTAGCGAGCGGCGCTCAATCACCGTCTCGGCAAGCGGCTCAGTGGCGGCCGAGCCCGACCGGGCCCGGATCACCAGCGGGGTCACGACGGAGGCGGCGACGGCAAAAGAGGCGCTGTCGCAGAACTCCGAGGCCATGAAGAAGGTCATCGCCGGCCTCAAGGAAAGCGGTGTTGAGGCAAAGGACATCCAGACGACCTCGTTCCGCATCGAGCCCCGCTACACGCGGGCAAAGGAGGGTGAGGCGCCTAAGATCGTCGGCTATCGCGTCACCAACCAAGTGCAGATCCTGGCGCGCAATCTCGACCGGCTGGGGGAGATCCTCGATCAGCTGATCTCGTTGGGCGCCAACCAGATGGGCGGCTTGTCGTTTGAGGTGAGCGAGGGCGAGACCTTGCGGGACGAGGCGCGCAAGCAGGCCGTCGCCAATGCCCTGCGCCGCGCCAAGATCTATGCGGACGCAGCCGGCGCCGAGATCGGTGAGGTGCTGACCATCCGGGAGGGCGGCGACATGGGCCCGCAGCCAATGGCCATGGCGCGCGCGATGAAGGCGGAGGCGGTGCCGCTGGAGCGCGGCACCGAGACGCTTCGGGCCAGCGTCTCCGTAACGTGGGAATTGAAGTAGGGCGCGCCGATTCAATTGAGCGTGACGACCTCGATCTTGTCTTTGAGGGGCTTGGCGCCAGGCTGGTTCTCCCAGTCGATGTAATTGCGCATCTCGCCCCGAGAGCGCAGGAGGGCGAGCCGCGCGAGATTGACGGTCGCAACCACCCACTGCGGGTCGTTGAGGCCGCCCTCGGCGAGCGTGCCCTCGTCGGAAACCGTTGGCTCAGAGGGCACGAATACGCCCGCCGCCCCCACGTTGTGATCAACCGCCGGAGACCACAAGGCATCGCCCACGGTCGGGCTGAGGACGGTTGCAATCTGGTTCTCCAGCGCGCGCGCGCGTGCCGCCGTGCGCACCCGGTGATAGCCCGAGATGCGCTCGGTGCAGGAGGGAATGAGAACGATCTCCGCGCCCGCCTCGGCCATGGCGCGCACCAGGAGCGGGAACTCGCTGTCGTAGCAGATCGCAACGCCGATGCGGCCGAGCGCCGTCTCGAACACGTGCAGCGGGGCGCCCGGAGAAATGCCCCAGTCCCATTCGAACGGCGTCATGATCCGCTTCTCCTGCACGCCGACGCTGCCGGGCGGCGTGACGAGCTGGGCGGCATTCACGTAGCGGCCCTCGCCTCTGCGTGCGGGTCCGCTGCCTACGAGGATATGAACGTTGTGGTCGGCGGCGAGCTCGGAATGAAGGGCGATGCGCTCGCGCTCCAGGTCGGCAACCACCTTGAGAGTGGCCTCCAGACTGCCCGAGACGTCCGGGCCGAAGGCCGCCGCCTGCTCAATCGCGGCGTATTCGGGAAAGACGAGGATGGCGGCGCCCGTCGCCGCGCCATCCTTGACCCAGCGTACGATCTTGTCCCGCCACGCCTCCTGCGTCGCGGGCTGATCGATCGGGTATTGGGCAGCGGCTATCTTGAGGGTCTCGCGGTTGCTCATCGCCTCGGCGCTTTGGCGCTCATCACAGCGCCTTCATCCAGAACTGCATCAGGTGCTCGGTTTCCTCGGGCTGATCGATATCCTTCCACGAATAGGTGGCGACGAGCCCCTCCTGGGGTGCATACCCGCGCTTTCTCCAGAAGGCGTCGAGAGGCCTGTAGTCCGCGGGTTTCAGCGGGTGATCCTCGGCGCGCACGACGCGGCAGAAGGTCGAGTGCGTGAAGCCGCCGAGCCTGCGGCCGTGGGCCTCGCGCCGGTCGAAAAAGGCGTTGCCGACCCCATGACCCCGATACTCCTTCAAGAGCACGGATTCACCGCAATAGAAGATCTTGCGCAAGTCGTAGCCGGCCGCCTCGAAGGGCTGGGCGAACTCGTCTGCATGCTCGATCATGGGGGCCGCCGTCGACGCCCCGACGACCTTGTCGCCATCGCTTGCGACGACGCAGACCGCGCCTTTGGCCGCCGCGAGCTTGGCCAAATACTTCTCCTCGTACTCGATGGTGCCGTCATAGAGGTAAGGCCAGTCGCGAAAGACGATGATGCGTAGCCGCGCAAGCGCCGGCAAAACGGACGCGATCTCCGCGCCGAATAGCGATTTCACCTCGAGTGCCATCGGAATTCCTAGAAGCGCGCCGGTTATGCGGAGCCGGGTGTGCTGGTGATGCGCTCGACCTTGTTGGAGGGTCCAAGGACCACGACACGCGGTTTGTGCGCCTTGGCTTCCTCCATGCTCATCTGCGCATAGGCGCAGATGATGATCTTGTCGCCAACGCAGGCCTTGCGGGCGGCGGCGCCGTTGAGGCCGATCGTGCCCGATCCCGCCTTGCCCTCGATGACGTAGGTGGTGAAGCGCTCGCCATTGTCGATGTTGTAGACCTCGATGTGCTCGTTGATGAGCAGGCCGGCCTCACGGATGAGGTCAGCATCGATGGCGAGCGAGCCCTGATAGTGGAGGTCGCATTCTGTCACGGTGGCGCGGTGCAGCTTGCATCTGAGAATCTTGACGTGCATTCCCTTCAGTCCAACCTCGTAACGCCGCCGCTAGCCCGAGACCTGCGCGATCCAATCGGTCAGATTGTAATATGTGGTGACGCGCGCGATTTTCCCGTCCCGGATCGCAAAAAATGTGCCCGCGGGCAAGATATAAGTCTGGCCCTTGGCCTCGGGAAGGCCGCTGTCGGTCGCCAGATACTTGCCGCTGACGTTGAACTCCGCGGCCGCGCGGCTGCCGTCCTTGCTGACCATGACGGCGATGTCCTCCAGGCGCTCCTGGTAGTGGTGGGCCATGCGGGCGTTGAAGGCGCGGAACCTGTCCTTTCCCGTGCGCCGCTCCCCCTGGTTGACATCGTGGATGACGTCGTCGGTCAGGCAGGCAAGCATGCCCTCGCCGTCCCCGGCATTGAAGGCGTCGTAATAGCGGCGGATAAGGGCGGCGGTCTCGATCCGCGTCTTGCTTTCGGCGTCGCTCATGCTGGCTCCAAGCGTCAGGTTTGCAGCGCTCATTAGCAGGTCGAGACCTAAGGTTCCATGGCGGAGGGCCGATCCAAAGCGCGACAAAGGACGCTTGGTCAAGGCTCGCTCAGCCGCGAGACGCCGCAAAGCCAATCCAAGCGAGCACGGCCGTGATCAGGAAGGCGATCCAGCTTGCCCAGACCGGCACCGTCATTGCGTCGATCGCAATCGGCCAACCGGCGATGGCGCGGATCAAATGCAGCGCCGCGACCACGGCGAAAATTATGGCGGCGAGCAGCGAAAAATTCCTGGCGTCCATGGCGGTCCTCCCGGCGATCGATGCAGCCGATCGCATGATTGGTCAAAGCCGGAATTCTGTGCTGCGGTGACTGCCGTGGCCTTGATGCACGTCAAGGGGAGCGGTGAGCAAACCTCGCAGGCTGCTAGCGACGCCGGCGAGGGCAGCAGACAGGTGGCCCTTCGCATTGCGTTGTGGCGCGCGGCGGCCACCCACCCGGCAGAGAGAACGATCCGACCTCAGTGAAATGCAAGAAGATCACCGACTTCGCCAAACGTCCGCGACAGAGTTCGCACCGGACGGCGCAGCCACCAAGGGACACTGCAGTTGAGCGAAAGATCCTCGAGGTAGTCCTCAATGCTGTAGAGCAACTTGTGCATGGGTCCTCTATCAACGGATTTCACCACCACATGCCGAGTCGGTTACCCGAGCGTTAACAATGAGCGTGCGTGGGTCGGCGAAGCCGGGCGCGAGCTGGCGCGCAACTTTCGGCTTCGCCAACAAGGCAGGTACGCGCGGCCCGGTATGGCGCGCGCTTGCCTCGATATCAGCCTTCTTAAGGCGATCCCGTCAGCGCCGGCTGGCGGACCGGGGCGAGACTTCTGCCTTCGAGACCTCGCCGGCGGCGACCAGGGCATCAAGGCAGCCCTTGGACAGCCCATAGCCGACGGCGCGCATGCAGCGGCGGGTTTGTGCGCTGTCGGGGTCATAGGAGGCGCAGTGGGCGAGATAGTCACCGGCGCACGCGTACCGCACCTGGCCGTTGACGGCGGCCGCTTGCGAAGCGGGCAGAATGGCAGCGCTGAGCGCAACTGCGGCGATAAGCGCATAACGGGACTTCTGGGGCTTGAGATTGACTGACGCAACGATCATTGACTTTGTTCCTCTTCGCAGGATCTAGGGGGATCCCAAGATTCGCCGAAGGGACGCGTATACGGCTGTTCCCAGGGGAACGGGACTGATCGCGAGCGCGAACACCACAAGCGATGGACGACTGGTCCCAACTCATCGCGACCCAATGCGTAACAGGGCCAACATCACCCGGGGATGGTAACCGCCGGGTAAAGAGCAGCCCCAGCGGGTCGTGTAGCCGTCGCGCCGCGTGTGGAAATCGGAACAGTGAGGGTTGGGCCGCCCCTATCTACGGCAGGGGCGGGCGTCGACGGTGGCGCTCCAGCCGCTGGCGGTCTTGGTGTAGCGGGTGGAGCGACTCCGAGCCCTGGAGAAGCGGGCCCACAAGCTCCCGTATTCGAAATTCGTGAAGTCGATCCAGGACCGCATTGCAGCGCGGCGCGCGGTGCGTTTTGTGTGTCCTTCGCCCGACCCCGAATGAAAGTGGTCCGCCATGCACAACCCGCCACCTTCCCTGCGCAGTGTGTGCGAGTAGGCAAGGCCGGTGTCGTCGGCATAGACGGCGGCGAATGGCACGAGCACGAATAACCCCGCCAGAGCGAGAAGAGCGCGTTGCATGGTGATCTCCCCCAGTCCCGATATCGGAAAAGTCTAGCCTTGACCTTTGCTGTCCGCAATGGAGATAGCGCGCTCACCAGATGAGCTTGCTCATCACGGCAAGCGCCGGAGGCGCGGGGGGCGCGAACAAGACTGCGAGCTTGTCGGGGGACAACGTGCCCGAGCCCATGGTCTCGTCGCGGTGAATCCCGGAGGCGATGAAGATCGCCTCGATGCCGGCGGCTTCGGCCCCTTTGAGGTCCGTTCGCAAGGAGTCGCCGACCGCGAGAATCCGGTGTCGCGGCACGGACGCGCCGCGGATGCCTTCCGCCGCCGCCAGCGCGGCATCGTAGGCGTTGGCGTGGGGCTTGCCGGCCCAGAAGACTTCGCCGTCCATGCGCTCGTAGAGATCGGCGATGGCGCCGGCGCAGATGTATTGCCGGCCGCCGACGTCGACGACGAGGTCGGGGTTCGCGCACACGAAGGGCAACCGGCGCCGCACCGCGCGTTGCAGAACCGGCCGGTAGTCGTCGGCCGTCTCCGTCCGGTCGTCGTTGAGGCCCGTGCACAAAATGGCTTGCGCGTCCTCGAGCGGGACGATCTTTGCCGAGAGCCGCTCGAACGTGGCGGCGTCACGCTCCGTCGGGCCGATGCGAAAGAGGTGCGTGTAGCCCTTCTGCGCGATATGGCGCAGGGCGATCTCGCCCGAGGCGATGATGTCATCCCATGTCGCGCGCGGCACGGCCCGACCGTCGAGCATCACCGCCACGCGCTCCTTGGGGACAGGAGCATTGGAGATCAGGATGACGGTCCCGCCGCGCCGACGGAAGCGCAGCAGCGCCTCGCAGGCGTCCGCAAACGCTTTCTGGCCATCGTGCAACACGCCCCACACGTCACACAACAGCACGTCATAGCGCGCCAGCACCTCGCCGGCCCGCGTGAGGATCGGTGGAGGCACAAAAGCGCGAATGCTCATCGCGCAGCGACCAAGGGGCAATCTGAGGTCCGAACCATAAGCGCCTCACTAAGGTCTATCGTCGGCCAAGCCAAGGAGAATGCGATGCCCGATCCGGGAGACATCTGCACGTTGCTCGGCGAACCTCGCAGCGCACCCTCGTGGTGGGCGCGCAAGGCCGGCACCGGCGTTTCCGAACTGCGGTGAATGACGCATACTCAGGCCTGCAGCTCGTGTACAGATTCGATTCGCCTCACAACCCCTGCGGAGTCGCCATGCTGGAGCAAAGCCTCGGAGCGGCACAGATTGCCGCTCTTGTCATTCTTCTGCAGCGCGGGCTTGAGGAGCTTTACTCGGCGCGCAACACCGCGAGGCTCATCGCGGCGGGTGGGCGCGAGGCGGGGCGGGACTACTATCCCGTCGTTGCCATCACGCACCTTGCCTGGATCGCGGCGATGTTCCTGCTGATCTCGCCGACGGCACCCATTCTCTGGCCGCTGCTCGCCCTCTATCTGCTGCTGCAGGTCGCGCGCTATTGGACCATCGCAACCCTGGGACGTTACTGGACCCACAGGATCATTACCCTCGACGATGCTCCAATCGTGCGGGTCGGCCCCTACCGCTTCCTGCGCCATCCCAACTACGTTGTCACGATCGCGGAGACCTTTCTTTTGCCGCTCGTGTTTGGCGATGCCGCGGTCGCCGTGATCTTCGGCTGCGTTTGGAGCGCGGTCGTCTACTACAAGATCCTGTTGGAGGATGCTGCGCTCGCCGAGCGTCGCGGAGATTGAGCGGGGCGCGTGCGCGCTATCTGCTGATCGCTAAATGGAAACCGGATGAAAAGTCTCTACCGCACGGTCGCGGGCGCCATCGGCTTTCTCTGCGTCGGCATGCAGTATTGGCTGCTCGTTCAGGACGAGAGCGGCGCGGCAGTCATCTCCTTCACCGTCAACTTTTTCAGCTTCTTTACGATCCTCTCTAATCTCCTCGCAGCCTCGGCACTGGTGCTGCCGCTCGCTGCGCCCAACTCGGCACTGGGGCGGTTCCTTGCGCGCCCGTCCGTGCGCACTGCGATTGCCGGCTATATCATCATCGTCGGCGTGGTCTATTACCTTCTCTTGCGCGACCTGAGCCACGCGCAGGGATGGACCCTGTTCTTCGAGCAGTCGCTGCACTACGTAACGCCGCCCCTCTACGTGCTGGATTGGCTTTTTTTCGTGCCCAAGGGCGCGGTCGGCTGGAAGGTCGGCGTGGCATCGCTGGGGTTTCCTGCGGTCTACGTTGTCTGGACGCTAACGCACGGGGCCCTCACCGGCTGGTATCCCTACCCATTTCTCGATGTTCCCGAGCTCGGCTATCCGAGGACGTTCGCAAACATTGCCGGGCTCGTCGCTGCGTTCCTGCTGCTGGAGCTTGTGCTTGCGGGAATTGATCGCCTGATCGGCCGCGTCCGGCAAGAAGGCGTCGGCTAGTTGCGTCGGGTGACGGCCCATGCCGTAATCGGCCGATGGCGGACTTCGATGTCATTGCAGTCGGGGGCGGTTTGGCCGGCGCGGCGTTTGCGCTGGAGCTGGCGCGCGGGGGGGCGCGCGTCGCCGTCATCGAGCGCACGCCGCGGGCCGCACTCAAAGTCTGCGGCGACTTCCTGAGCCAGGAAGCGCAAGAGCTGCTCGCCTACCTCGGCCTCGGCATCGACCGGATGGGGGCCGCTAACGTGCGAACGCTGCGGCTCGTCTCGGGCGAGCGGCGCGCGAGTGCCGGTCTGCCGTTCGCCGGCGCGGGGCTGTCGCGCCTCAGCCTCGATGAAGCGTTGCTCAATAAGGCTGAAGGGGCCGGCGCCGAGATCATCCGCGGGGAAGGGGCCACCGCACTTGAGCCAACGGGCGGGGAGGTGCGGGTGCGGGTGGGCGCGAAGGTTTTCGCGGCCCGAAGCGTCGCCCTGGCGACGGGCAAGCACAATGTGCGCGGTTGGCCCCGCGGCCCAAGCGCGATGACCGCCTACAAGATCCAGCTCGCGCTCTGCGCGCAAGCCACGCGGGACTTGCAGGACGTCGTGCAGCTCGTCAGCTATCGCGGCGGCTATATCGGCGCCTGCAATGTTGAGGGCGGCCAGGCGACGATCTGCTGGCTGCTCGATGCGCGCGCAATGGGTGAGCTGGGACCGGACTGGAGCGGACAGCTCGATCACATTTCGAGCCGCTCCTCGGCGATCGGCGATCTGCTGTCGGGGGCGCGCTTCCTGACGCCGCGCCCGGCCGCCGTCGCCGGCATTCCCTATGGCTATAAGCGCCACGCTGTCATCGCGCCCAATGTGTTTCCGCTGGGCGACCAGCTCTGCGTCATTCCTTCGTTCACGGGCGATGGCACGTCGCTCGCGCTGGCGTCGGGCGTGGCGGCGGCGCACGCACTTATGGAGGGCAAAAGCGCGGAAGACTTCCAGAAGGCGCAGCTTGCCCGCGTGCGCGCGCAGTTCTTTTGGGCGCAAGCGGTCGACGCTACCTTCAAGTCGGCAATGACGCGCACGCTGGGCGTCGGCGCGGTGGCGGCGCTGCCGCCGCTGGCCCGGTTCGTGGCAAGCCTGACGCGCATCAAGGGTGTTGCTGAGCTGACGGGCGCAGCACCGCAGCGCGCTGGCTAGAGCTCGAGCACGATGAAATAGGCGGAAAAACCGGGACCGAAGGCGGCAAGCAGATAGCGTCCGTGCGCATGCTCGCCGAGCGCCTCCTTGACGATGAACAGCGCCGTGGCCGACGACATGTTGCCGTACTTGCGCAAAACCTCCCACGAGTAGCGCAGCTGATCGCGGGACAGGTGCAATGCTTCTTCGGCTGTAACCAGAATCTTGCTGCCCCCCGGGTGCAGCAGGAATCCGTCGAAGTCCTGCAGCGAAAGACCCTCGCGAGCAAGGAATGGGAACAGCGCTTCACCCAGCCGATCCCGCATCAAGGTGGGAAGCTCGGGGCTCAAGACCACGCCGAAGCCGTCGTTCTTTATGTCCCACCCCATGATGTGCTCGGTTTTCGACCAGAAGTATTCACCGAGCCCGCAGATGCGCGCGTGGCCTGGCGCAAGCCCGCGAGGTTCGCCCGCATGACTTTGCAGCACGACGCCGGCGGCGCCGTCGCCGAACAGGGCGGCGGCAACGAACATGGCCAGGCTCTGGTCGTCTGAGCGCATGCACAGCGTGCACAGGTCGACCGTCAGGAACAGAACGTTGCTTCCGGGCCGGGCCTGGGCCATGCGCGTGGCGCGGGCAAGCCCCCCGACGCCGCCGCCGCAACCCAGACCGAAGATCGGCAGCCGCTCAACGTCCGGGCGAAAGCCGATGCGGTTCATCAGGCGCGCCTCGAGGCTTGGAATGGACAAGCCCGTTATCGTGTTGGTCACGATGACGTCGATGTCGCGCGGAGCAAGGCCGGCGTCTGCGATCGCCTGGCAAGAGACCTGCTCCAGGAGATCGAGCGCATTGCGCTGGTAGACGTCGGTGCGCTCCTCCCAGGTGTGCGGCAGAAGGTGCCACTCCATCGGCTCGATGGAATAGCGATTGTCGATGCCGGTGTTGGTGTAGAGCGCCTCGAGACGGGCAAATTGCGGGAAAACGGTCTGCGCCCGCAAGGCGGCGTCGTCTTGCGTGATCGTATGCGCGGGGACCGCGGTGGCGACGGAGGAAATTTCCACGGTTACCGCGGACGCGTCGGCGCGTTCGTCAGCTAGCAGCTCGAACTCTGTCGGCATGATTTTCGTGCCCGCTGAAGCGTGCACGCCGGCACGGCGATGCAAACGCAATGGTAATGCAGCGGCTGGTGCCGCGCCATGGCATTTGGGGCACAGGACCGGCGACGTTGCGTCGCTGCGCCAGGGCGAGACCCTTCGCAGGGGCATCGCCTACTTTGCCTCGATCTTTACGCCCGGCAGGTCGACCCGAACGACGTTCTGCCGGCTTTCGTAATAAAGGTAGCCGAGCACGGCGACGGCCACGGCGAGAACGACGATCACTAGCGTCTTCGTGTCCATGAGGGGCTCCTGCCGGGATGAGGATAACGCCCGGTCGAGTGCCACATCGGGCCGCTGCGGGCAAGGGCCGAAGGTGGGTGCACTGGGCCTGCCCCTGCGCCTGCACCGGCCTCAGGGCGCCGTCTGCGCGGCCGCCGTCGCCGCAGCGTCAAGCTTCTGCTGCAACTCCCCCAGCTGGGTCTTCAGGTCGGCGACCTCGCGCTCGAGTGCGAATTTGGCGTCGGCGGCTTGGGCGGCTTGGGCGCTGAGGCGTTCGAGCGCCGCCTTGCTTTTCGCCGTCTCGGCCTGCGCCGCCTCGACTTCAGCCTTCAGGATCGCGATGTGGTCCTGCAGCTTGCGAACCTGGGCGAAGGCGGTCTTGGCGCTGGCGGCCTCGGCGCGCAGGGGCTCGGTTTGCCTCTTCATCTCGGCCGCCTCCGCGCGCAGGCGCTCGGCCTCTATCTTCATCTCGCTGGCGTCAGCGCGCGCGGTGTCCAGCTCCGACTGCAGCGCCGTCAGGCGCCGCTGCTGCTTGGCGACGAGGGCCGACACCGCCTCGGCGTCGGCGCGGGACTTGGCGCCGCGCTCCCTGGCCTTGTCGAGTGCCCGTTTGAGGGCGACGAGATCGGCCTTGAACTGGTCGTTCTCCACTGCCAGCGCAGAGCGGACCGCCTCGGTGGTGGCCAGACGTTCGTTGGAAAAGCGGGCGATATATCCCGCGTAGGCCGCAATGCCTGCAAGGATCACCACGAGTGCCCACAGCCACCATGGCCCCATGGGCCGGTAGCGCACCCGCGTCAGGGCTCCGGTTCTGGGATCGGGTCGCATGACCATGCTCACGTCTCCTGCCGAAAAATGACCGGGCCCCTCGCATCACTGCATGCTGAAACACCATCAAGGACAACCGCGCGGCGATGTCCATGGCCATGCGACCGATTTTGGGTTTGCGGGGCAGCGCTAGGGTAAAGCGGCCACGGCGGCACAATGCGGAACCTAAAGAGCGCTCGCCCTACTGGTGGCGCAGCGCAGCCTTCGCGGATGCGAGGAAGGCAGAACCGGAAAGCCAGCCTTCCGTAGGCAAGCTCAAGGGGTGCCGGTATCCTTATAGAAAACAGGGCCGCGATGAAGGTCCCAGCCTGCCGTCTTTTGCGTTGCGGGCGCCTGGACGACGGTCGGCCTGCGCCTACGCACAACCCTCGCCCTCCTTCTCCTGGCACGCCTGGCGACGGTGACTTTCTTGCTGCCTGCTGTCGCCAGCCGCTGCCGCAACTGCTCCACGGTGTGCCATGCCGCCACTTTCAAGCTTCGCTCGCGTGCCAGCTCGGCGCGGGCCTGCTCGGCCTCGCGCTCGGCCGCCTCGCGTGCGGCTTTCTCGTCCTTCATCTGATTGCGAATATCGGCGACGGCCTGCTCCGTGCTTTCCCGCGCGTTGTGACTGACAAACGTGAGCCGAATGCGCGCCTGCTTTGCCTCGTGCTCGGCGGCGGCTTTCGCGCGTTGCGCCTTCGCGAGCTCGGCTTGCGCATCCTTGGCGGCCCTGTTGGCTTCTGCGACCTTGCGCGTAAGCTCAGCATGCGCGTGTTTGGCGGTCTTGTGGGCTTGTTCGACCTCGCGCGCGAGCTCAGCCCGTGCGTCCTCGGCGGCCCGCCGGGCAGCTTCGGCCTCTCGCGCAAGGCGGCTACGCCCATCCGATTTTGCGGACCGCTCCTTGGCAAGGTTCTCCTCAGCGGTGCTGGCGGCAGCCTGCGCCCGATCCGCTGCCTGGCGCGCGAGCGCCAACCGTGCGGCGAGCTCCTTGGCTGTCTGCTCAGCCGAGACGCGCAAGCGCCGCTCTTGAACGACCTCGGCTCGTGCCGCTTTGGAGGCGCGCTCGGCCGCGCGCCGTATGCGGCGCTCAAATGCCAGACGCAGCCGCGCGTCTTTGATCGCGCGCTGGAACATCTCTTTGCTGAGTTCGGTGCCAATCACGCGTTGCGGGCCGATCAAGGCCGCGGGTGCGGCGGCCACCTCACGCGATGTTTGCCAAGCCTCGCCGTAGATCCAGGCTGCCACGATGCCCGATACAATCGCTCCCATCGACAGACCGGCTGCGAGGCGGGCAGGGAACTTGGGTCCATGGTGCACCGTCGCGGCGATCGTGCGGGAAGGCGCTTCGATCTCCGCCGCGGGCTCGGGCCGCGCGGGCGCAATCGACAGGTTCTGCCAGGGATCGTAGGTCCCGAAGCACCACAGATGACCCTCGGGATCGCGGCAGGTGAACGCCCGCGCGCCATTGGGACGGGTTTGCAGATCGATTACGATCTTGCAGCCGGCACGGCGGGCCCTGACGTAATGCGAGTCGAGATCGTCGACGACATAGTAGCAGCACTGGGTTTCCGCGCCGCCGATGTCGTCGGGCTGCTTCATGAACCGGTCGATGTCGAAGCCGCGGACGGCGCCGACCATGATGATCGTGCTTCCAAAGGAAAGCTCGGCGTATTCTGCGCGGCCGTTCCGACCAACCTCGACGGAACGCAGCTCGAAACCGAAGGCCTCGCACAGCCATTTGATGGCCGCGTCGACGTTCCTGTAGCGCAGGCCCGGAGAGGACCGTCCCGCAGCGACGTGAGCCACATCATTCATGTCATTGACCCCTTCACGCGATGCCGGGGGCGCACCGCGGAGCCTCATTAGTACGCCGAAATGCGCCGAAAATAGAGCATATGGTTAATTGGAGGATTGCGGTGGGCGGCCACTTAATTCGTTCATTTGCCGCGGCATGCGCCGTGCGGGGTTACGGCGAGGCTCCGCTATCTCAGCTAAGTCATTGAAATTTGGTGCAGGCTGAGGGACTTGAACCCCCGACCCCCTGATTACAAAACAGCTCCATTAGCAAGCAGGAAAAAGCACGAAATGTCAGGAGCGGCGGTTCCCCTTGAATCCACACGGCAAATCAGATCATGCCCTGTGAAGGCCGCGTCACGAGTAGGCACGAAGAGCAGGTTCATCTCGGACACCTGTCCATCGAAGAGGTGACGCGAACTGGGCACTGGGTTCATGTCACCTTGCCTTCTGACTCTTTGATTTGAAGAGCTTGTTGAGGTTCACCTTCTTGCAGTTCGGCGGCCGACCGAAGTAGCCCTTCGGGCACGATTTCGGCACCTTCTTGCAGTTCGGCGGCCGGCCGACGTAGCCCTTGGGGCACTTCAGCGTCAGCTTGCGACAGTTGGGCGGCTTGCCGACGTACCCCTTCGGGCAGTGCTTCTGCAGCTTTATGCAGATCGGCGGCTTGCCAACGAACCCCTTCGGGCAGTGCTTGGGCAGCTTCTTACAATTGGGCGGCGTACCGACATAGCCGTGCGGGCACGTCTTCGGCAGCTTTCTGCAATTGGGCGGCTTGCCGACGTAGCCCTTGGGGCACTCATCGGGCAGCTTCCGACAGTGCGGTGGCTTGCCGACGTAACCCTTCGGGCACTCATCGGGCACCTTCCGGCAATTGGGTGGCGTGCCGACGTAGCCCTGCGGGCACTCATCGGGCACCTTCCGGCACTTCGGCCACTTGCCCGCATACCCTGGACCACACTTGCAGAACGGCAACTTTCCGACTGCTGGCGGCGGGCAGTTGCGTGCCGGCGGCGGCTCCGACTCTTTGTTTGCACACCAGATGGTGCGATGGCCCGAACGGCGCGGTCTGACTTTATAGCCCTTGCGATTGTAGCGCTTGGTCTGATCGGCATCGATTTGCAACCAACCCTGCCAGCACTGCAGAGCAGGCGGAGTCGGCTCTTCCGGCTCCGGCTCCGGCTCGGGTGGCGTCTCGCCGCGCTTGCAGCGCTCGCCGTCCCAGGCCGTGCCGTGCGGGCAGCACTTTCCGGGGATCGGAGTCTTGGTCCAACCCTGCGGGCACACTGTCGGCTCGGGCTCCTCGGGCGGCTTCGGCGCCAAGGGCGGTTCCTCGCCGCCCATCGCGGGCGCAGCGCAGACGAACGTGCCGTCGGGCAGGACCACGGTCTGGAACTGCGCCGACGCACTGTCGAAGTCGTCGCCGTTGAAGATGTTCAACAGTGAGCCGGGCGGCGCCTTGATGATCTGCGCGTTGTTGGTGACCGTGCACGGTATGGCGGGGCTCACCGGAACCTTGACCGTCATCGGAATCTCGACGCTGGCGCCCGCAGCCAGATTGGGGTTGGGGCTCGAGCACGCGTAGAGTTTGGGGAACACGCTGCCGCAATTCCAACCCGCGGGCGGCGTGAAGTCGATCGTCGACCCGGCGGGTGTGCCGAACGGCAAGGCGTCCAGGACCTGGAGCTCGCTGTTGTAGGCATTGGCGCCGTTGGTGATCTTCAGCCTGAACTTGCACGCCCAGTTGGCGCCGTCGACGGGACACAGATCGGCCGGTCCGGTCTTCTCCAGCTTGAGATTGTTCAACAGAGGCAAGGCCGGACAGAGCGCCGGCAGGAAGGCGGTCGCCTCCGCCTCGTCGTCCGCCGCATTGGTGTTTTGCGGCGTGCCGCCGGCGGCCTCGAGGATCTTGGCCTTGTTGGTCGCCTGGCAGCCCAGACCCGCCGCGAGCGCTTTCGGTACCGTCACGAACGCACCGAGCGCGACGCCGTTGCCCGGATTGAGCGCGATAGGTGCATGCTCGCAGGTGTAGGCGGGGGCCGCGCCACCGCAATTCCAGACGCCAAGCGGCGCAAACGTCGCCGTCGTGCCGGCCGGGATCTGCTCGTCGACCTTGATCGTGTCGTTGTAGACGCCGGGGCCGGTGTTGGTCACGGTGACGAAGTAGCGGCACAGGTAGCTGGCGCCCACGTCCTGGCACACCGGCAGCCACGGGAACTTCTCGATCTTGAGATTGGTCTCATTGCCGGCCGCAGGCGGGCAGGCGGCGCCTGGAACGAGCGCGTTGGCCCAATCCATGTCGTCGCCGGGATCGGCGTCCCCGATGCCGAGCGGCCAGACGAGGCCCGCCACATTGCCCAGGTGGCATGCGGGGAACGCCGCCGGCAGATCGACGTGGACGAAAAGGTCGACGCTGTCGCCGGGCCACAGCACCGCTGGGTTATAGGTGCACTGGTGCTCCGTGGGTGAGATCGCGAAGCAGAACCACGGCGGCTGCGCCGCGAACGTCATCACGGCGCCCGCGGGTGCTGCGGGAAGCTTGTCGTTGATGACGACCGGTCCGACGTAAGGGCCGAGGCCCGTATTGATCACGCGCACGACGTAGTCGCACAGGAATCCGAGTCCCCCGGCGACGCACGTGCCGGGCACGGGCTCCTTGTCGACGCGGAGATTGAATTCGTAAGGCGGCTCGCCGACCGGCGGGTAGTCTTCGGGCACGTCGGGCACAGGAACGTAGCTGCCGTAATCGGCGTCCGTCTCGCACGGCTGCCAGATTTCGACGTCGCCGACGTGACCCGCTTCCCGCGCAATTTCGGACTTGTCACCGTAGTTGACGAAGTACGTCAGAAGCGGCGGCTCGTTGTCGGGGCGGATGAGGGCGCGGTCGTTGCCTTGCAGCCCATCAATGATGGCGCGCCCGCCGGGCGCGAGCTCATCCTTGAACTCGGGGTTTTTGCGCAGGTTGTTGCCCGTCGACCAGATCATTTGGCTGCAGGCGCCCTTGCGCACCTTGCCGTCCTCGTCAAATCCGTAGCCGAGGGCGATGCCGCCCGAGGTATTGCGGTAGTCGGGTGGAAAGCCGATGGCGAACTCGTCGGGGATTGGGACCCAAAGGCCTGGCGTCTCCGGATCATCGGGTAGTTCGCGCCGGTACCGGAACACCACCGACTTCTTGGGCTCAGTGAAGGCCAAATAGCTCCAGCTGCCCTGGATGCCGCCGCGCTGAGCGACATACATGTAGCCCTGGTTGTCAAAAGCGATGTCGGAGATCGGAAATCCACCCGGCGTGCCGCTGACCTCGAACTCGCGGCGCGCGTCGCCGGCGAATGTGCCGTCGAGGTTGATGCCGACCGACCAGATCTCAGGCCCGTAGGCGACGGCGTAGTAGAGGCGGCCGCCCTTCATGGCCATGCCCCAGACCATGCGCTCCGGGGGTGCCAGACCCCATGTGCTCGTGTTGGTGGAATCGAAGGCGGGATCCTTGATGTCCATCCCTTTGCCGTCGTCGGCAACAGGATCCAGTCCCGCCGCCGTTCGCCCGGTTTCACCGTGGTCGAAGGTGTCGATCGGCGTGCCATCGTCACGGAGGCGATGGATCAGGCCCGTGTCGAGGTCGGATGCGAAGAACTGCCGGGTTGCTCTGTCGTAGACAATGTCGCCGAGGCCGGCACCGGTGTTGCCGGGAATGGTGGTAAACAGCGAGATATCGCCGCTCTTGCCATCGACTTTCCAAACGGAGCCCGGCCCGCCGCCCGGACCGAACTGCCCTGGCATCCATTCGGCGTCCGGGTGGCCGGTTCTCACACGCTCGGGCCGTCCATCATCATCAGAGTCAGGTAGAACAATCTGGAGACCAAACGCCGACGTGGCACCCAGATAAATATTCGGCGTGCTTGTCGTCAGATCGAAATCGGAGCCGGCATCGAGGCCGATGGCGAAGACTTGGCCAACGTCGCGCGCTTTAGCCTTGAAGACGACAGGTGCGGGGATCAGCTGCGCCTTCGGCGGCCCATCGGGCTCGAGCCGGTGGATCTCCACGGAGGCGCCGTCCAGGTCGATGAAATCCTCATCGAAGGGATCGCCTTCGGCAGGCGTCACATCGGCGGCCTTGACGCCGGAAAAACCGGTGACGACGGCATCATTGGTCTCAAGAACGTCGGCGCGGGCCGGGGCTGCGGCGAAGGCCGCGGCAGCGAAGAGCGCGATCGCAAACCAAACGATCGTCTCGAAGAGACCTGCGCTGCGCGCCACATTCGCTGGCGGTGTGGGCATGATCATCCTCTCCTCCGCGCCGACGGACCGAGAGTGCAGACTTGCCAAGCCAGTATCTGCGCCGAACCTAACAGTCTTCATCTCGGCTCTCCACAAATTTGCAGCGAAAGCGCGCAGCTTTCGCCCGAGCCTGGCCGACGTGGATCAGCGCGCGACCAACGCGGTACCGGACCGCGTCCCCGCAATAAAGGCAGGGGACCGGCCTATTCGCAGGTCACCGTGAGGGTTGCACCGACCGTCAGGACGATCGTGCAGCCAACATTCCTGCTGACCTCATCGTGGCGGTTTCCTGAAGTACAGCCTGTTCCCTAGGGAACAGCAATGTCACCCAAACTGGAGCGCACCTGCCCACGTGTCCGGGATGATCGCAGAACTCGCAATAGTGATCTGCAAGGCTGTCCGCTTCTGGCCTCATCGCCGAGTTTGTCAGGCGCCACAGGCGCGACTGCTCATGAGGGAAGAGCAGCAAAATTTGCGGAACACAGATGGGGCAAAAGCAGGACTAAAGATTTTAATTTTATTGGTGCCGGCTGAGGGACTTGAACCCCCGACCCCCTGATTACAAATCAGGTGCTCTACCAACTGAGCTAAGCCGGCGTCCGGCGCGGGACCTGCGTGCAAAGACGCGCAGCAGCCGGGTGCGCCTTATATCGCGCTTGCCCGGCCGGGACCAGAGCGCGCCCGCTCACGAAAATGCGCACCGGACCTGCGCCTTCCAAGACGCAGATCAGGTGCACGATTGTTGGTGGTAGCCGCCGCGCGCCGCGGTGTCCCTCCAGTTTATTCCCAGGTCACCTCGGGCGCCGGCACGCCTTTGGCCCAGCCTTCGGGTGCGGTCTCGAGCAGCTGCCACACGGTGTCCGGGATTACGTAGTGCTGCATGACGGCCCGCCTATCGAGGCTGTCGTTGTCCAAGAGCCCTTCGCGCACCATCTCCTGCAGCCCCTTGGCGTCGCCCCGCGCCTTGAAGCGCTGCTGGTCGCGGTGCTTGTAGTGCAGAAGCACGCCCTTTTGGAATTTGTCGGCCGACTGGAAGTTGCGCGCGGCGTACTTGCGCCGGTTGTGCTCCTCGGCGCGCGCTTCCATCCAGCGCGACACGTGCGGGATCGCCATGGAGACGAGGCCAGCCGCGATGATCCCCCAGCTCAAGGCCGCAACCAGCGGCAGCACCCAATACCAGTCGGGCGGAATGCTGGTGGTCTGGCGGAAATGATCGAGAAACAGGATCGCGAGCGTTGCCACCGCAAATCCCCAGAGCAGAGAGCTCTTCGTGGTTACGTCTCGGAGGTCTTTGGTGACGAGAGCCATGTCCATCCTCAAGGGTCCTTCCCCGCAGATTAAGAAAACCCCGCTCCGGAAGGGAGCTGTCGCTCAGCTGAAAGCGCACCGCGCCAATGCGCGCCTTGCTTGCAGCGCATCCAGCGCATGAAGGGCACGGGCGCGATGCTGCCGGGATCAGGCTAAAATCCGCTTAAGTATTGGCAGCGCGCAAGCGCCGGCGCGGCGCGTGGCAGGCGGCGTTAGCGTCTTGGCAAAACGCTTTTTTTGCGCCATTTCGGCCCACGCTTAGAGGTTCGTTATCCATTTTCGGTATGGTGAACGAAGGTTGCGTTGGGTTGATCAAGTTCGAGGGTTTCAGCATGCGAGTGAAGAGTGTGCTTGCCGTGATCGGCGTCGCCGTTGCGTTGGGCCTGGCAAGCCAAACCCCGGCCGAGGCGTGCTGCCGCCGCGCGCCGACGGGCTGGTGGGGGCCGCAACCGGTCCGCCACTACGTCTATTACCCGAACTACTACAACGTCTATTACATGGCGACATTCGCCCCCGATCCCTACCCCTATGTCTACATTCCGCGCGGCTACTGGCCCCGCTATCAGCGCCCCTATGCGCGCTACGGGCGGCGGTACTGGTCCGGGCGCCGAAGCTTGGGCTGTTGCGGTGGGGCGGCCGCCTACTACGTTGTTCCGCAGCCAATTCCCGTTCCGGTGGGCGGCTGCAGGTGGGGCTGCGGCAGGCGATCCTACGGCTACCTGAAGTAGGCCGAAGCGGCCGCGATTGCGTTCCGCGTTCAGGCCACATTCATGTGGCGAGGCTTTGCATCACGCTGGGGAACCGGGGCGAGCCCTACGCGTTGTCTTAAAGGGTGCGTCCGCCGCCTGGGCTGCGGCTCGTAACTTCGGAGACAAGGCATGATCAGGAAGATCTTGCATCCCGTGATGGCGCTCACGCTGGCGGCAGGGCTGGCGAGCGCATCGGTGCAGCAGGCGGAGGCCGGGCGCGGGCGCGGGATAGCCGCCGGCATTGCCGCCGGTATCATCGGCCTCGGTATCATCGGCGCTGCGAGCGCGCGCCGTGGCTACGACTACGACGACTACGGCTACGAGGAACACTGCTTCCGTGGCCGGCGCCGGTGCCATTGGATTGACCGGCGCTGCTTCGAGAACCGCTACGGCGACGTTGTTTGCCGCGGCGGCGATTATGTGTGCCGGCGTCCGCTGATCTGCGACTGAGCCGCGCCTCCGCGCAATCCCGCCGAGTTGTGAACGGGGTCTGTGCGCCCGCGAGGATGCGCTTTGTGCTTTGCTACATTGCGCGCCGCCGCCAGGCCGCAAGGTGCAGCGCGATTGCCGCCGCGTTCGAGACGTTGAGACTTGCGATGGGTCCGCGCGTTCCGATCCGACACAGCCGATCGCAGCTCGTGCGCGTCAGCTCGCGCAGGCCTTTGCCTTCGGCGCCGAGAACGAGCGCGACGCGTCCTGCAAACGGCTCGTCCTCGATCAGCGTCTCGGCGGCATCATCGAGGCCGAGCGAGAGGAATCCCAAGTCCTTCAATTCCGCGAGCGCACGCGCAAGATTTTGCTCAAGCGCAACGGGAATGAGCTCGAGCGCGCCGGAAGCGGATTTGGCAAGTGCAGCGTCGAGCGGCGGGCTGTGGCGCCGCGTCATGATGAGGCCGCTCGCGCCGAAGACCGCGCACGAGCGCAAGATCGCCCCGACGTTGTGCGGGTCCGTGACGTGATCGAGGACCACGAGCGGGCCGGCATCCGCAGTCGATGCCAGGTCGGCAAGGCTCGGCTCCCTGAGCGGCTCGGTTTCGATGAGAACGCCCTGGTGCACGGTGTCGGGTCCAAGCAGACGATCGAGATCGCGCGGGCTGACCCGCTCGGGCGCCAGTTGCCGCTGGTCGAGCGCGGCGCGCAGCCGGTTCTCGGCGTTCTCGGTCATCAAGAGGCGATGGATGGTGCGCTCAGAGTTGCGGAGCGCGGCTTCGACGGCGTGCACGCCATAAAGACGAAGAGGCCCGTCGACGGTCTTGGGGTGCGGCGGGCGCCCGGGACCTGGCGGGCGTCTCTTGCGAGGCCTTGCGGTGCGCGGCGCATTGGGGTGGCCGGGAGGGGTCATGCGCTCGGCGAGGATGGATTGCAGCGAGGCGGCATCCTGCCGCTTTTCCAATTGACATCCAAGGGTCCGCTCACCATAAACCCCCTTGCCCCTGTCGCCTCCACGCGCGGGGCAATTTCATTTGGGGCGAGCGCGGTCTTAAGGTGGCTGCCCTAAAGTGAATGCGGTGCTCAAGGAGGGGTGCCCGAGTGGCTAAAGGGGACGGACTGTAAATCCGTTGGCTTCGCCTACGTTGGTTCGAATCCAACCCCCTCCACCAGTCTCGATCGGCGCAGCCTGAAGAGACGTTCTTGCGGGTGTAGCTCAATGGTAGAGCAACAGCCTTCCAAGCTGATGACGAGGGTTCGATTCCCTTCACCCGCTCCATCGATTGGACAGTAGGCAAGAGGCAGTAGACAACGCAGAACGGATTGCCAAATGCCTAATGCCTCAACTGAGAGTCCGATGATCGTCGTCACCACCAACGATCTGCCGGGCTACCGCGTCGTTAAGCACTTGGGCATGGTGCGCGGGCTCACCGTGCGCTCGCGCTCCATCGTCGGCAATATCGGGGCAGCGATCCAGATCTTCTTTGGCGGAAACATCACACTATATACAAAGCTCGCCGAGCAGGCCCGGCAGGAGGCCTACGAGGCGCTCATCGCCCACGCAGAGAGCATGGGGGCCAACGCGGTTCTGGCCATGCGTTACGATGCCAATGAAATTGCCTCCGCGGTGACGGAGGTGCTGGCCTACGGGAGCGCGGTCGTGGTCGAAAAGGAGCGTTGAATCGCTCTTGAGGCATAAGGGCCACGGGCAAGTGACAAACGGGAAAACTTCCGCTAAGTATGCCGCCCCCGCGTGAGGGCAGCGCGCGTCCACGCGAATTAGGGGTGTAGCTCAATTGGCAGAGCGTCGGTCTCCAAAACCGAAGGTTGGGGGTTCGAGACCCTCCGCCCCTGCCAGATCGCGTTGGTCGCATCCCTGGCGAGGGCGCAGGTGCGACCTGCAACCGGCGTTATGGGTGCGTCAGGTTGTCGCAGGGCGCCCGGGAAAGTCACTTTGATGGCCAAATACAATCCGGTCGAGTTTATTCAGGAGGTTCGCCAGGAGGTGGCCAAGGTTACTTGGCCGACCTGGAAGGAGGTGTGGATCACCACCCTCATGGTTTTGCTGATGGTTGCGCTAGCCTCGGTGTTTTTCCTTATCACGGATCAGGCAATCGGATGGCTCGTCCAGATGGTTCTGGGCGGGAACCGCTGAAGCGGCCGGAGCGGAAAAGAAAACGTGTCCACCAATCTCGCGCAGACGCGCCCCGAGAAAGAGGCAATGGCGAAGCGCTGGTACATCGTGCATGCCTACACCAACTTTGAGCGCAAGGTGGCCGACGCCATCCGCGAGCGCGCCAAGGCGGCCGGACTGCAGGATCTCTTCGAAGAGGTGTTGGTGCCGACCGAAGAGGTGATCGAGGTGAAGCGGGGGCGCAAGGTGCAGGCGGAGCGCAAGTTCCTGCCGGGTTATGTGCTCGTCAAAATGGAGATGACCGATCCGGCATTCCTGTTGATCAAGAATACGCCCAAGGTGACGGGCTTCCTCGGCGCGGAGAACAAGCCGATGCCGATCTCGGAGGATGAGGCGATGCGCATCCTCCACCAGGTGCGGGAAGGGGTGGAACGGCCCAAGCCCTCGATCACATTCGAGATCGGCGAGCAGGTGAAGGTCGCCGACGGTCCCTTCGCTTCGTTCCAGGGACACGTGGAGGAAGTCGACGAGGAGCGCTCGCGGCTCAAGGTGGCGGTGTCGATTTTCGGGCGCCCGACGCCCGTCGAACTGGAGTTTGGGCAGGTCGAGAAGGTGCCGGGAGCCGGCTAGGGAAAGGGACCAGTACAGGCAAGCTAGATAAGGCGTCCCGGCGCGCGCTTTTGCGCCGGCCCGCAGCGAGACAGCCTCCCACGAGGCCTCCCTGCGGAAATTGCGGGAGGGCCGAGTTAGCCCGTTCAACCGCTAACCCTGGGAAGGAAGCGCCTTCCCGTCAAGTGCGCAGGGGAGACCATGGCGAAGAAAATTGACGGCTACATCAGTTTGCAGGTGCCGGCGGGTGCGGCCAATCCCTCGCCGCCGATCGGGCCTGCGCTGGGTCAGCGCGGCGTCAACATTATGGAGTTCTGCAAGGCGTTCAACGCCAAGACGAAGGACATAGAGCAAGGCACGCCCATCCCGGTGAAGATCACCGTCTTCACCGATCGCTCTTTTACCTTCGAGATGAAGACGCCGCCCGCATCTTTCTTCTTGAAGAAGGCGGCAAAGCTCGGCTCGGGCAGCAAGGAGCCGGGCCGCTCAGTCGTTGGACAAGTCACCATGGCGCAGGTTCGCGACATCGCGAAGCTGAAGCTTAAAGATCTCAATACCGACGACGTGGAGGCGGCGGCCAACACGATCGCCGGGTCCGCCCGCTCCATGGGCCTAGAGGTAAAGGGGTAGGGCAATGGCCAAGAAGATGAGCCCGGAGGCGATCAAGGCGACGCGCGTTGCCGGCGGCAAGCGGTTGGCGGCGGCGCGTAACGGTATCAGCCGGGAGAAGTTCTACTCGGTCGAGGAGGCAGTGAAGTTCATCAAGGAGCGGGCCAAGGCCAAGTTCGACGAGACCATTGAGGTGGCGATGAATCTCGGGGTCGATCCCAAGCACGCCGACCAGGTGGTGCGCGGGGTGTGCAACCTGCCGAACGGCTCCGGCCGTGCGCTGCGGGTGGGCGTGTTCGCGCGCGGCGCCAAGGCCGACGAGGCGAAGGCGGCGGGCGCCGACGTGGTCGGTGCGGAGGATTTGGTCGAGCAGATCAACAAGGGCCAGATCAACTTCGACCGCTGCATCGCGACGCCCGACATGATGGGTCTCGTGGGGCGGCTGGGCAAGGTGCTGGGTCCGCGCGGGCTGATGCCGAACCCGCGCGTCGGCACAGTGACGATGGACATTGCCAACGCCGTCAAGGGTGCCAAGGGCGGCTCGGTGGAGTTTCGCGTTGAGAAGGCCGGCATCGTGCACGCCGGCGTCGGTAAGGCGAGCTTCACAGAAAAAGCGCTCGCCGAGAACATCAAGGCCTTCGTGGATGCCGTGGTCAAGGCCAAGCCGTCGGGATCCAAGGGAACCTATGTGAAGAGAGTTTCGATCAGCTCCACCATGGGGCCGGGCATCAAGGTCGACGCCGCGGCGCTCACCGGTGGACACGCGGTAGGATAAGGAGAGGCCAACAGAATTCGGACGTGAGCCCGGAAGCGGGGCAAGCGTCTGGATAAACCGGAAGACGGGCCCATATATGGCTCCCTTCCGGAACTGTCCGAGATTGTGGGTGCAGGCCGTCTTGAGCGGCGGCCGGCTTAAGCCTCGAGCGAGGGCCCGCATGAGACAGGAGACAACCCGGTTCGAGCGCCCGGTTATGGGCGGGAAAGCCGGTTTGAACCTTCTGGGTCAGCACCGTGCCGCCCGAATACGGCGCGCGGAAGGACAGAGCGAAGCGTCGCCAAGGGCGGAATCTTCCGTCGACGGCGGCAAGGTGCAACCCGCGGGAATGCTTTAAGCGAGGCGGACCCGCAAACTGGAGTGAGCAGGTGGACAGAGCCGCAAAACGTGAGCTCGTGACGTCGCTCAACACCGTGTTCAAGGACACGGGGTTGGTGGTCGTCGCCCACTATGCCGGCATGACGGTCGCCCAGATGACCGATTACCGCCAGCGCGTCAAGGAAGCTGGCGGCAAGGTCAAGGTTGCCAAAAACCGGCTGGCGAAACTCGCGTTAAAGGACACGACGTACGAAGCGATCACCGATCTGTTCAAGGGGCCGACGTGCCTTGCCTACTCGAAGGATCCGATCGCGGCGGCGAAGGTGTCGGTCACATACGCCAAGGGGAATGACAAGCTCATCATTCTCGGCGGTGCCATGGGCGCGACAGTCCTCGACGCGAACGCCGTCAAAGCGCTCGCCGAGTTGCCATCGCTGGATGAGCTCAGAGCCATGCTCATCGGTCTCCTCAACGCGCCGGCGACCAAGATCGCGCGCACGGTGATGGAGCCGGGAGCCCAGCTCGCGCGCGTCATCCAGGCGAAGGCGACGCAAAGCGAGGCCGCATGACGGCACGGGCGGCGCCGATGGCGCCACGCAGCTTTGGTTTTAGCGCAGGTCGCAAGGACTGCACGTTCAGACACTCAGTTCAAAAGGTTCAAACCGGAAGGAAAACTAAGCCATGACCGATCTTGCAAAGATCGTCGACGATCTCTCGGGCCTCACGGTCCTGCAGGCGGCGGAGCTTGCCAAGATGCTGGAGGACAAGTGGGGCGTGTCGGCGGCCGCGGCCGTCGCCGTTGCCGCGGCTCCGGGTCCTGCGGCGCCGGCAGCCGAGGAGCAGACGGAGTTCACCGTCATCCTCAAGTCTGGCGGTGAGAAGAAGATCAACGTCATCAAGGAGGTTCGCGCCATCACCGGCCTCGGCCTCAAGGAGGCTAAGGACCTCGTGGAGGCCGGCGGCAAGCCCGTCAAGGAAAGCGTCCCCAAGGAGGAGGCTGCCAAGCTCAGGAAGCAGCTCGAGGACCAGGGCGCGACGGTGGAAGTGATATGAGGCGGTAGGGCAGTGGGCAGTCGGCAGTAGGAAAGAGCGATGCTCCCACTGCCTACTGCCTGACTGCCGACTGCCTAAACAAACGTCTCTCCGGAGGATCTATTGGGGGCGATGCAACCCCAAAAAGGGTCCTCCGGTGAGCCGTTTCAAAGGCAAGCGAGGGTTGGCGGCCCTCGCCGCGAAGGCAGCAAGGCGCGGGATCGTCGCTCGCGCGGATGACAAGGAGCGGATATGGCTGAGACGTTCAACGGTCGCAAGCGCATCCGGAAGAAATTCGGATCCATTCAAGAAGTCGCGGCTATGCCGAACCTCATCGAGGTTCAGAAGAGCTCGTATGACGACTTCCTGATGGTGAAGGAGCCGCCCGGCGGCCGTTCCGACGACCATGGCCTGCAGGCCGTGTTCAAGTCCGTGTTTCCCATTTCGGATTTCTCCGGCCGCGCGACGCTGGAGTTCGTTCGCTACGAGTTCGAGCCTCCCAAGTACGACGTCGACGAGTGCATGCAGCGCGACATGACCTACTCGGCGCCCTTGAAGGTCAAGCTGCGCCTGATCGTGTTCGATGTGAACGAGGAAACGGGCTCCAAGTCCATCAAGGACGTGAAGGAGCAGGACGTCTACATGGGCGACATGCCGCTCATGACGTCCAACGGCACCTTCATCATCAACGGCACCGAGCGGGTGATTGTCAGCCAGATGCACCGCTCCCCGGGCGTGTTCTTCGATCACGACCGCGGACGCACGCACGCCTCCGGCAAGCTGTTGTTTGCCGCGCGCATCATTCCCTACCGCGGCTCCTGGCTCGACTTCGAGTTCGACGCCAAGGACATCGTTTACGTGCGCATCGACCGGCGCCGTAAGCTGCCGGTGACGACGCTGCTCTACGCGCTGGGGCTCAACGACGAGGAAATCCTCAGCATTTTCTACAAGCAGATTCCCATCAAAGAGTCGAGGCGCGGCTGGAAGATGCCGTTCGTCGCCGACAAGATGCGTGGCATGACGCCCGCGGGCGATCTCGCCGACGCCAAGACGGGCGAGGTCGTGGTGCGGGCCGGCGAGAAGATCACCGCGCGCAAGGCGCGCGAGCTGGCCGTAGGCGGCCTCAAGGAGGTGCTGGTCTCCGCCGATGATCTGGCGGGCCGCTATATCGCCGAGGATATCGTCGATCTGGAGACGGGTACGATCCATGCTGAGGCGGGCGACGAGCTCGACGCGCAGCTG
>Ga0315553_10000368_pt1 | contig 40731 bp, 34 predicted proteins | sample SalMarSW160140MG_FD_203099 | JGI IMG/M metagenome (GOLD analysis project Ga0315553, IMG submission 203099) | Salt marsh sediment microbial communities from the Plum Island Ecosystem LTER, Massachusetts, United States - Salt Marsh Sediment SW1601-40 ... | reverse complement strand
CGCCCAGGTGTCGAGTGGCCGCTTGACGATCCCGAATGGTAGGCTTGATGGCCCGCGCGACTTCCTCGCCCACTTGATAGCAGCATGGGCCGATGCCTGGCCCGAGAGCAGCAATCAGATGCTCCGGTTCCGTTCCGAAGGAGTCTGTCATGGCTTGGACCATCTGAGAGGCGATCGCTGCGGCGGTCCCCCGCCATCCAGCGTGGCCGAGGGCCACCACCTGTCTCTCAGGATCGAACAAGAAGATCGGAAGACAGTCCGCAAAGCGCAGCAAGAGGTGCACGCCCGGGACGGCGGTGATCAGCGCATCGGTCTGCGGCACAACCTGGCCCACGTCCCGCTCGTCCACGATAGCGGTGCGGCTACTGTGCACCTGCCAGGCGGTGACCACCTCCGCCTCCGAGAGTCCGAGAGCGTGGTAGATGATGTCGTGGTTGGCTTCCACAGCCGCTGGATCGTCTCCCACTGAGTGCCCCACGTTGAGCGCCCGGTAAGGGGGAGCGCTGACGCCGCCCAGGCGCGTGAAGACTGCGTGTACGATCTGTTCGTGCTCAGCGAGAGCTCCGAAGCTGTAGTATGGTATTCCGTTGGCTTCGCTGCGGATCATGGCATTGCCTGGCTGACCAGTTCTCTGCTGGGCTTGCCCTCGCACGCGCGGCTCGCGATGGTGGACCAGGGCAGCATGGCGTTTGTAGGCCACTGGCGCAAGTAGGAGTCCGCTTTGATGCCGGTTGCCCGGAGGGCTCGACGCCATGCGGACATGGAAGTGCCGTCAAGGGCGACTAGTGCTTCACTGACTTGTCTGTCGCCGCGAGCCAGCACACCTTGCACCTCGGCCCATCGAGGACTGTAGGCGACTGTCTCCACGTTCAAGGGGCGCAGGCCGCCCCTGACGAGGTCCAGCCGATCCTCGAGCACCTTGCGCGGGGCCATGGCCTCCCGCTGGAAAGGGGTATGGGCTTTGGGGACGAAGGGAGTGATGTTGACTGTGATTTGGCGGTTGTATCGCTCCCTCACGGCGCGGAGCAGCTCGACGATCTCGTGGACGTCGCTCTCTTCCTCGGTGGGAAGCCCGAGCATGAAGTATAGCTTCAACTGGGGAAAGTCGTAACGCGCCAGTCGTTCCACGGCGCCGAGAATATCGGCGGTGGAGATGCCCTTTCTGATCTTGCGCCTCAGACGCTCCGACCCCGCCTCGGGAGCGATGGTCACCGTCCGGCTGCCGCTGTCAGCGAGGGCCTCCAGGAGGGCGTCGGGCAACGGATCGACACGTAGAGATGCGACGGATATCCTGGCGCCCATGCCCCGCAGATCCTGGGCCAGCTTTTCCACGTGGGGGTAGTCGGAGAGAGACGCGCCAATGAGCCCCAGCTTGTCTCTGTGCCGGAGTCCCTCTCTGGCCACGGCCAGGAGCACATCGAGGCTTCTGTGACGGACGGGCGCATAGGTGACGCCAGCCAGGCAGAAGTGACAACCCCTGCCACAGCCGCGCGATACCTCCAACAAGTACATGTCGCCGAATTGCGTGTCGGCGGTCAGGATGACGGAGTGTGCCGGCTGGTCATCGAGGTCGCGCAGCCATTGCCGAGACACAGGGTACGGCACCCCGTTGGTGGGTGTGATGCTGGCGAGGCGGCCAGCTTCGTCCCGTAGGTGATAGGAACGGGGCACGTAGAGGCCGGGGACAGTCGCCAAGTGTCTTAGCAGTTCCGCGCGGCTCAGGGCGCCAGGCTGGGTCAGCGCGTCGACGAGGGTCGGGACGATGACCTCGCCCTCGCCGATTGCACAGACGTCCAGAATGGCGGCCAGAGGCTCCGGGTTCGCCATCACGCACGGGCCTCCGGCAATGAGAAGGGGATACCGCTCGTCCCTGGCATCGGCGGCGATAGGGATGGCCGACTGGCGCAGCATGGCAACCAGGTTCAGATAGTCGAGCTCGTAGGAGAGGGAGAAGGCGAGGACGGCGAAGTCGCGGAGTGGTCTCTGGGACTCCAGCGAGACCGGGACGTCGTCTTCCTTTTCGCGGAATACCCTTTCGCAGACGACGTCAGGGAACTGGTTGAAGAGGCTGTAGACGACGTGCACTCCCAGGTTCGACATACCGATGTGGTACGAGTTTGGATAGACGAGGGCGACGGGCAGCCGGCCTCCCCAATCCTTGTACGTCGTTCCTTGCTCCTGGGCGATCCTTTCTCTGGCGCGAGAGATGGTGCTCCAGTCCAAACCTTCCCTCCAGAGAGCAAGTCTATCACAGCGAATAGTACGAAGCAACCGGCGGGACCGCTCGGAGAGGTTCGCTGGACGTCGAGGTGAGGGACCAGGAGAGTGTCGGGCGCTGGCTTGAGATAGGAGTAGACCACCGGGCGGTTTGGAGCCTGACCAGCTCTAGGGGTCTGAGCATGAATGCAGGTCGCGGAGGTCCTCGTGCCTGGCTCTCAGCATCTCGTAAACCGGCGGAGTATCGCTAGGTACGCTTCAGTTAGGAGCCTCTTGCCTTTCGCGACGCCTGGATGAAACAACAGCATGCGGCCCGGAGGTCCTCCGGAACCTGGCCATAGGCGGGCTACACCCGCTTGCTAACCGAGGCGTCCTATGCCTCGGCCAGCATCTTCTTGAACTCCTCCGTCAGTACGGGAACCACCTTGAACAGATCCCCGACGATACCGTAGTCCGCCACCTTGAAAATGGGGGCATCGGGGTCCTTGTTGATGGCGAAGATGTGCTTCGACGTCTTCATGCCGGCCAGGTGCTGTATGGCCCCCGATATGCCGCACGCAATGTACAACGTGGGGGTCACGACCTTGCCCGTCTGTCCCACCTGATAGCTGTGATCCTTCCAGCCAGCATCGACCGCCGCTCGCGAGGCTCCCACAGCGGCTCCCAACACACCGGCCAGCTCCTCGATGAGGGCGAAGTTCTCGGGCTCCTTGAGGCCGCGACCGCCCGATACGATGATGTCGGCTTCCGTGAGCTCAACCCGTTCCCCGGCCTCCTTGATCAGCTCCACGACCTTCGCTCTGATGTCCCCAGCATCGACGGAGACGGTCTCCGTGGGGGCCTCTCGCGAGGTGTCGGGCTCGGGGACGGCGAAGATGTTGGACCGGACCGTGGCCATGTAGGGCCTGGCAGTCTCGCGGACTATGGCGGTGGCCTTGCCGGCGTAGATGGGCCTGGTGATGCGCAGGTCGCCATCCTGGACGGCAAAGCCTGTGCAGTCCGATGCCAAGCCTGCCCCCAACCTCGCTGCCAGTCTGGGCGCCAGATCCTTCCCCTGCGTCGTCGCGCCGAGGAGCACCAGAGCGGGCTCCAACTCACCGATCAGGCCCGCCAGCACGTTTGTGTATCCCTCTGCCGTGTAGTCAGCCATGGTGGGATCGTCAGCTACGAACACCTTGTCTGCGCCGTAGTGAGCCAACGGGGCGGCCACGTCCCCTATTCCGTGGCCAAGGGCGACCGCCAGGAGGTTTCCGCCCAGTTCACTGGCGATCCTGCGCCCTTCGCCCAGCATTTCGAAGGCCACCTTCTTGATGGCACCCTCTCTGATTTCCGCAACCACCAAAACGTCGTTAGACATCAGTTCCTCCGTGTTCCAGTAGGTTTTCCGCTCGTGTCGGACCTGAACCCTCTGGCTACAGGATCTTGGCTTCGTCTCGAAGCAGATGGGCTACCTTGATGGCATCCTGGACGGGATCCTCGGCAAAGACCTTGCCGGATTCCCTTTCCGGGGGCAGTGAGACTTCCACGAAGGATACCTTGGCAGCTTCGAGTCCTACACTCGTGGTTTCCACGCCGATCTCCTCGGCGTTCCACTCGGGGATGACTTTCTTCTTCACGGCCATGATGCCCTTGATGGAAGCGTAGCGAGGCTCGTTGAGGCCCTTCTGGGCGGTGATCACTGCTGGTAGAGGCGCCTCGACTACTTCGTGGCCTCCCTCCACCTCTCGATGGGCCAGGATAGATTTCCCATCATCGGAGATCTCGAGCTTGGTGACCACCGAGACGTGCGGGATGTCGAGCAGTTCCGACAAGATGATCCCGACCTGAGCGTGGTCTTCGTCCACTCCTTGCTTGCCGCAGAAGATGATGTCGTAGTCCAGCTTCTGCAACGCCTTGGAGAGGATCAAGGCAGTGGCGTAGGGATCTGAACCCTCGAAGGCTTCGTCCGTCAGATGGATCGCCTCTTCGGCACCTACCGCCAGACCGCTTTTCAGCGCGTCTTTGGCTCGCTCTGGCCCCATGCTGACCAGTGTGATCGTGCCTTCGCCCATTCTCTCCTTGATGCGCAAGCCTTCCTCGATGGCGTACTCGTCGTAGGGGTTGACCACGTACTTGGTCTCAGAGTGGTCGACCTGGCCGTCTTTGACCCGTATCTTAGTCTCGGTGTCAGGCACCTGCTTGACACAAATGACGATGTTCATGAGAACTCAACCTCCTTTAGGGTTGTTCCTGCACGCGGCGACCCTCACTTGAGCATCGACCGAGCGATTACGAGGCGCTGTATCTCATTGGTCCCTTCGTAGATCTGAAGCAGCTTCGCATCACGCATGTACTTCTCGACAGGATACTCCTTGACGTAGCCGTAGCCGCCGAAGATCTGTACCGCTTCCGTGGTGATCTCCATGGCGCTGTCCGCGGCAAAGCACTTGGCGATCGCCGATTCGTAGCTGTTTCGCAAGCCCTGATCCGCCAACCACGCCGCTTGCCAGACCAGGAGCCTCGACGCTTCCACCTTGATAGCCATGTCGGCCAGCTTGAACTGGATGGCCTGGAAGGAAGCGATGGTCCGTCCGAACTGCTCGCGTTCTTTGGCGTATCCCAGAGCTGCCTCCATGGCAGCCCGAGCTACGCCCACGGCAGCCGCTGCCACCTCGGCCCGGATCTTGTCCAGGGTTTGCATGACTAGCCGAAACCCGTCTCCTTCCTCGCCGAGAAGGTTCTCAACGGGCACGCGCACGTCCTCGAAGATCACTTCCCTGGTATCGCCTGCCCGTTGGCCCATCTTTTCCTCTTTCTTGCCGACGGTCAGACCGGGCGAACCAGAGGGTACGACCAGGACCACGAGGCCCCGATGACGGAGCTCTGGGTCGAGGGTGGCCGTCACCGTGTAGAGTCTGGCCACGCCGCCGTTGGTTATGAATCGTTTGGTGCCATTGAGGAAGTAGGAGTCGCCGTCTCGCCTCGCCCTCGTTCTGACGCTAGACACGTCCGATCCGGCTCCAGGTTCCGTCAGGCAGAATGCCGCAAGCGCAGGCTCAGCACAGAAGGGCTTCATCAACCTCTCCATCTGCTCGGGAGAGGCTGCGATGTTGAGGGGGGTGAGACCGAGGGTGCTGGCTACGAAGGAGCTGTAGACGCCGGCGCAGCCAGCGGCAAGCTCCTCAGCAATGAGGCAATCCTCGAAGTAGCCCAGGCCCGCGCCGCCACAATCTTCGGGGACAGTGACGTTTATCAAACCGATGGCGTGGGCTTTCTCCACGAGGTCCCACGGGTACTCTTCGATACGGTCGGCCTCCGCTGCTATGGGGGCTATCTCATTGCGTGCGAACCGCCGTGCTAGCTCCCGCAGGGCCTGTTGCTCATCACTGAGAGAGGGATTGAACATAGACTCACTGCTGAAACAACCGTTCGAGAGACGCCAATCAGAGACGAGAGGCCTATCCCAAAGCTCACTGGCGATCTTAGCGGAAGTAGCGGGGATTGTCAAACAAGTAGGGTAGGCATGCGCGGCTCCCGTACACTATCCGCACTGAGAGTACCCGCATGAGGGGCAGCGGAGGCACCCTTCGACGAACTCGACCATGGTGCCGCAGTCCGGGCACTCAGGACACATCCCCAGCACGTTTCTGGCCACGATGTCCTCTCTCGAAACCCCTGTGCTGGCGTCGCTGTTGCCGTTGATGTACCTGTGCATGGCCTTCCCGATGGCATCGGCACAGGAGAGGATGATGCTACCCTCCTGCCAGGCCGGAGCAGGGCATCGTATGCCCTCCAACTGCTTGATGATGGAGTCTGTCTCGATGCCGGAACGCAACGCCAGGGAGATGAGCCTTCCGATGGCCTCGGACTGGGAGGCCATACAGCCGCCGCTCTTGCCCATTGTGGCGAAGACTTCGAAGACGCCTCTCTGGTCCTCGTTGACGGTCACGTAGATGCTCTGCCCGCAGCCCACCGTGATCTTCTCGGTAACACCCTGGGTCACCGTGGGTCGCGCGCGGGGAGTTCTCACGCCTCTCTTGCGGTCGACGTCGGTCGCGCCCTTGGTCAGAACCTGCGAGGCCCTGCTACCGTCGCGATAGATGGTGAGACCTTTGCAGCCAGCCTCGTAGGCCAGCATGTAGGCGTTCTGCACCTCCTGCCTAGTGGCCGTATGCGGGAAGTTGATGGTCTTGGAAACCGCGTTGTCGGTGTGTTTCTGGAAGGCAGCCTGGATGCGGATGTGCCACTCGGGTGCGATGTCGTGGGCGGTGACGAATACCCTGCGTATCTCGGGCGGCACCTCATCGAACTCCTGGATGCTGCCGCTCTCGGCCACCTTCTTCGTCAGTTCGCGGCTGTAGAAGCCCTCGGAGCGAGCGATCTCCTCGAAGATGGGGTTGACCTCCAGGAGTTTGTCTCCGTCGAGGACGTGCCGGTTGTAGACCAAAGCAAAGATGGGCTCTATCCCGCTGGACGTGCCGGCAATGATACTGATACTTCCCGTGGGGGCGATGGTGGTGACGGTGGCGTTTCTCAGCTTTGGCCCACCGTCTGAGTCGTAGATGCTACCCTGGAAGTTGGGAAATGCTCCCCTCTCCTCTGCCAGCCGCGCAGATGCCTTGCGAGCCCGCTCCTGGATGAAACTCATGATCTCCTGCGCAGTGTCCAGTGCATCTTCCGAGTCGTAGGGTATGCCCATACGGATGAGCAGGTCAGCGAAGCCCATCACTCCCAGGCCTATCTTGCGGTTGCTGCGGGTCATCTCGCGTATCTGGGGCAGAGGGTACCTGTTACAGTCGATGACGTTGTCGAGGAAATGCACGGCGCAGTCGACGGTATGCCCCAGATGCTGGTAGTCGATCTTGCCCCGGGTCACCATCCTGGACAGATTCAGGGAGCCCAGGTTGCAGCTCTCCAAGGGCAGGAGAGGCTGTTCTCCGCAAGGGTTGGTGCTCTCTATCTCGCCCAAGAGCGGTGTGGGATTGGACTGGTTCAGCCGGTCAAGGAACACAACCCCTGGGTCTCCGTTCTTCCAGGCCATCTCCGCGATCTTGTGCATGACCGCTCTGGCGCGCAGACGCTTGACCACTTCGCCCGAACGAGGATTGACCAGGGGGAAAGTGGCATCCCGCTGCAAGGCTTCCATGAACTCTTTCGTCAGCCCCACTGAGGTGTTGAAGTTGTTGAGCTTGAGGTTGTCTGCTTTGGCGCTGATGAAGTCCAGGATGTCCGGATGATCGACTCTGAGGATGGCCATGTTCGCGCCGCGTCTCGTGCCTCCCTGCTTGATCGCCTCCGTCGCTGCATCGAAGACCTCCATGAAGGAGATGGGACCCGAGGCGATACCGCCGGTGGACTTGACTACGTCACCCTTGGGGCGCAGACGTGAGAACGAGAATCCGGTTCCTCCGCCGCTTTGGTGAATGAGTGCCGCGTTCTTGACCGTTTCGAAGATGCTCTCCATAGAGTCCTCGATGGGAAGCACGAAGCAAGCAGCAAGCTGGCCAAGGCTCCTTCCGGCATTCATCAGTGTGGGGGAGTTGGGCAGGAACTCCAGGTTAGCCATCGGCCGATGGAACTCTTCGGCGGTAGCCAGAGGGTCCGCGGAGGGGTTGTAGATCAGATCGACTTCCGCCACATAGCTGGCCACGCGGTGGAACAGCTCATCCGAGGTCTCCGTGACCTTGCCGGTCTCGTCTCTCTTGAGGTATCGCCTTTCCAGCACCGTCATTGCGTTTGACGATAGTCTCACAGCAGCGTTGCCTTGGGCCATTCCGGGTCTCCTGTAAAGAGAAGATGGTGTGGACTTGCTGAGTGGGCCTAGAGTTCGAGAGGGAGCTGGGCCTCCAACTCCGCCTCTCGCTTCTTCCACTCCTTGAACTCCTCGATTTCCTCGGCCAGAGTGTCAACGTCTTGAAAGCGGCGATAGACGGAGGCGAAGCGCACGTAGGCCACGTCGTCCAACTCTCGCAGATGGTTAGTGACCATCGTTCCTATGCGCTCGCTCGGGACCTCTGCCTGGCCCAGTTCATAGATCTCCCTCTCTATGTCCTTGATCAATTGCTCGAGGGTCTCAGTGGGGATGGGGCGCTTGGCACAGGCCCGGAGGATGCCCTTGAGGAGTTTGTCGCTGTCGAAGGGCTCGCGTCGCCCGTCCCTTTTCGCGACCATGAGGCTGGTTTTGGCAACCCGTTCGTAGGTGGTGAACCTCTGCCGGCAGCTCTTACACTCTCGTCGACGACGGATGCCCTCACCGACCTCTCTGGTATCAATGACCCGGGTGTCCTTCTTGCTGCAGTAAGGGCATTTCACGGTCTCTCCTCCTTCGACGAGACGGAGAGCGGCGGACAAAGGAAACGGTCTTGTACTAGATGTCGTACGCCCAGTGTGCACGGAACACAACATCTTGGGGCGACACACCCAGTTAGGTTAGCACAAAGCGACGGGCATGGCAAGGGGGAAAGGGCTGGACAACCTTAAAGTTTGAGGGATGGCATAGAGCCGAAACAGGAGATGGGGGCGAGGGGGAAGGTGGCGCAGTAGCCTTCCCCCAGGAAAGGATCCTTCTGGCAAGTGAGTCCGTGCTCTACTTGCTCAGAATTGGGCCTTTCAGCCCCGAAAGGGAGGAGGAGAGAAGTCAGTATACTGTTGTTTGTCCCACTGCACAGCCAGGTGGCGGTAGGGACCCATCGCTAGCGACGCAGAAAGGTCGGGATGTCCAGATTGTCGTTGTCGAAGCGCGGGATCGGGAACTCCCGTATCTTGGAGCCATCTGCCACCGGCAGACGCTTCTGGGCGCCGTCGAATCCAGTGGCGATGACTGTGATCTGTACCTGACCATCCTCCATCTCAGAGTCCATCACCGCCCCGAAAATGAGGTTGACGTCTGGATGGGCCATGTCTCTGATCACTCTGGCCGCCTCGTTCACCTCGTGCAGTGTGAGGTCCTTCCCGGCCGTGACGTTGAACAGGACTCCTGTCGCCCCATCGATGGTCACGTCGAGCAAGGGGCTGCTCACGGCGGCATATGCCGCGTCCACGGCTCTGTTGTCGCCGCTGGCACGACCGACGGCCATGAGAGCCGAACCTCCCTTGGACATGATGGTGCGCACGTCAGCGAAATCGAGGTTGATCAGGCCGGGAACCGTGATCAGCTCGGAGATGCCCTGGATCCCTTGTCGCAGCACATCGTCCGCGAAAGAGAAGGCTTCCTGGATGGAGGCTTTCTTGTCCACCAAGTCGAGCAGACGATCGTTAGGGATGACGATCAGTGTGTCGACACGCTCCTTGAGCGCGGAGATGCCTTCCTCAGCCACTTCCTTCCGGCGCTTGCCCTCGAAGCTGAAGGGTTTGGTCACCACGCCGATGGTGAGGGCGCCAGTCTGCTTGGCGATCTCGGCGAGGAGGGGAGATGCTCCGGTGCCTGTGCCTCCCCCGATGCCCGCGGTGATGAAGACCATGTCTGCATCATCGACAGCCTTCCTGAGTTCCTCTTCGCTCTCCTTCGCAGCCTCAGCCCCGATCTGTGGGTCTCCGCCTGCTCCCAATCCCTTGGTCAGCTTGTCACCGATGCGGATCTGATAGGGTGCTTCGGAGAAATACAGCGCCTGGGCATCGGTGTTCACAGCGATGAACTCGACGCCCTGTATGTTCTCTTGGATCATCCTATTGATGGCGTTGCCGCCACCTCCCCCGATCCCTATGACTTTGATCTTGGCGAAGTTGCCCATCTCCGGTACGTAGTTCATCCCCCATTACCTCCCTTTCCTTACTCTGCACCTTTCTTGGTGTGTTCGCCTTGCCTTGGCTGGCCTGCTATCTATCCCGGGCTGAGCACGCCGACGAGCTGCCTCAAGCGATGAAGCACGCCCAGTCTACCTCCCGTTCCATTGCGCCTTGCGTCCGGCGTGTATCTTAGCGCCCACAGGAGTAAGCCCACGCTGCAGGCATGTGCCGGGTCTCTGACCGACTCCACGAGCCCTTCGAGGCCCCGTGGTGAACCGATGCGCACCGGCAGACCGATCGTCTCCCGAGCCAGATCTTTGATCCCGGCCAACTGAGAGGTGCCCCCACAGAGCACAACGCCAGCGGGGAGCAGACCATCGTATCCGGAGCGTTTGATCTCCCGCATCGTCAATTCCAGCATCTCCTCCGCACGCGCTCTGATGATTTCCGAGAGCTTAGCTCGCGATACAGATCGATGTGAGCTGTCCCCGAAGGACGTGGCGTCGATGAGTTCATCGGGAGCGATGCTGTCTGGTATAGCATGTCCGTACTGGACCTTCAGATTCTCAGCGACCGTGAAAGGCGTGCGCAGTCCCACGGCGATGTCCTGTGTCAGGTGGTTCCCGCCCACGGGCAGCACGACTGTGTGCCAGACGCTCCCGTCGATGAACACGGCCATGTCTGTCGTGCCTCCGCCGATGTCGATCAGCGCCACGCCAAGGTCCCTCTCGGGCTCGGTCAATACGGCCTCTCCTGCGGCAATAGCCTGCACGATGAGATGCTGCACGCTCACGCCTGCGGCCCGCACGCACTCCACTAGGTTGTGGATGGAGGTCGAGGCTCCAACCACGATGTGGGCCTCGACTTCCAGGCGGAAGCCGCGAAGGCCCAGTGGGTTGCGCACTCCGTCCTGCTCATCGACTGCGTAACGACGCGGGATGGCGTGCAACAGCTCACGGTTCGGCGGTATGGCTATGGCACGGGCTGCCTCCATGGCACGATTGATGTCGTCTTGCACGATGATGCGCTCACCGCGAGAAATGGCAGCAATACCCTTGCTATTGAGGCCGGAGATGTGGGAACCTGAGATGCCGACGTGGGCGCTGTCGATCGCATATCCTGAGGCGCGCTCTGCTTTGCGTACCGACTCAGCTATGGCCCGCGTGGCTTGCTCCACGTCCAGCACTACCCCCTTGCGCAGGCCCTTGGAAGGCGCTAGTCCCACGCCCACTATGCGAAGCTCTCCCTCGTCGCTGGGCTCAGCGACCAGTGTACACACCTTGGTGGTGCCCACGTCGATAGCGACTATGGTATCTTCCACGTTGTCCTCCTCCGGTCTGTTGGCACCGCCAACTACTCAGTTGCTGGAGCCGATGCCTCGGCCAGGTGGTAGAGCGGGCTCTCGGGGAAGCGGACGTCTATGGTCTCTACTGCTGCTGCTTGGCTTTCCAACTGCGTGGCGAGTGCGGCTATGACGGCCACCTTGAGTTCCGCGTCTTGCTCACTACCGAGGTAGACTCGCCAGCCGTGTTGATCCACATAGCTGATGCCGTGTTCTTGTGAGTAGCCGAAATCCGTAATACCTGGCAGCAGACTATGGAAAGTCTCGGCTGCGGTCACTGCCTCGAGGTTCACCTGTGCGCCTAGTTCAAGGGGTGTGGAGTCGAGGTCCGTGATCACGATGCTCGGTTCAGCCTCCCCCCGCAGCGATACGGCTGTGCCTTCGTCATCAACGCCGTAGCGGTCGTCACCGATCTGCCAGATCGCGCGTGCTTGCCGCTCGTGCACGTCGATGACCAGGACGTTGGGCAGGCTAGCCTGTACCTTCGCCTCTCGGACGTCGGGAATGGCCCGGATCCTCTCTTCGATCTCGACTGGATCGATGAAGAAGATGCTGTAGCCTTCGATGTCGCTCCGCTGGAATACCTCTTCTGCAGTCACGAGGCTGTTGCCATGCACAGTGACATTGAAGACATAGTAGTCATCGGAGAGGAACACGTAGGCGAGAGCAGCCAGCGAAGCCAAGGCCAGCAGCAAGCTCCCGACCCGAGGGCCGATGCCCACGGTGGAGCGCCTGCCGGCCGCGGATCGTGTCCTGTCCGTGGACCGGACAGACATCCGCTGGCGAGCTGCGGTCTGCTCGTAGCTCCTTCCCAGACGCATCTCAGAGCGACGAGGTTGTCTCTTGGTCTTGCTCGCCCCAGATAGCGAAAACATGCTACTGTCTTCCTCTCAACTCACGTGCGCGTGTGGCCATTCCCCGACCAACTCGATCTCCAGTTCCATTCTCACCCGGTGAAGCTCCCAAACCCTGTTCCTCACGAGCTGGATGAGCTGCCACACCTGGTCGGCCGTGGCCTGCCCCTGGTTCACTATGTAATTCGCATGTCTGTGCGAGATCGCTGCGTCGCCCACGCTGGCGCCTTTCAGCCCCGCTTCCTCTATCAGCTTCCCAGCCTTTAGTCCCTCCGGGTTTCTGAACACGGATCCGGCGCTTGGTTCTCGAGGTTGGGTTTCGAGTCGCAAGCTGGTGTAGCGTTCGACACGTTCCTCTAGCATCGCGGTGGATGCCGGGGTCAATGACAGGTCCGATGAGAGAATGACCTCCCCTCGGTACGGTGGTTCTCGGAATCGACTGGCACGGTAACCGAATCTCAGCTCGGCAGGCCTCAGTCGCTGTGTTCGTCCTTGCCGATCCAGAATGGTGACCTCGTGCACGCAGTCTGCCATACTGCCATTGTAGGCGCCCGCGTTGTTGACGATGGCCCCTCCCAGGGTGCCAGGGATGCCCACGGCCCACTCCAACCCCTGAAGTCCTCTGGCAGCAGTCTGGCGTGCCAGCCGCGCCAGCGAGAGACCAGCCTCGGCGTGTAGTATGTGTAGGTCGCCATTCACGGTATGGGTCGAACAACGATTCTCGATGATCAGGCCTTTGAATCCTTCATCAGCGACGAGGAGGTTCGTGCCCTTGCCGATCACGAAATACGGCTGCCCTAACTCTCTGGCCAGCGATACCCACCCACAGAGCTCATCCTCGTTCTCGGCGACGGCGAAGAAGTCGGCTGGCCCTCCAATCCGAAAGGACGTGTGCTTGCTGAGCGGCTCATCCACGAGCAGTGGAGAGCTCAAGCGCCTCTCTTGGGCGATCGTGGGGAGATCCCTGCCGCTAGTCATCGTGCGTTTCTCTCCCCCTGAGGATGGCCAGTACCTCCTCGCCTACACGCCACACGTCCCCAGCGCCCATCGTGATGAGGACGTCTCCGGACACAAGATGACTGGCGACCCGGGTTGCGGCTTGATCGAGATCGGGCACGTGCACAGCCCGCGGGTGACTCATGGCTTGCACGAGATCGCCAGCGCGCATTCCCAGGCTGTCCTTCTCGCGGGCCGCGTAGATGGCGGTGACGACCACCTCGTCGGCATCGATGAAGGCGCTGGCGAAGTCGCTCAGGAGTGCCTTGGTGCGACTGTACGTGTGGGGCTGAAAGACGACCCAGATCCGGCGGCCCTCGTATCGTTGGCGCGCGCCTGCCAGGGTTGCCCTGATCTCGCTGGGGTGATGCGCGTAGTCATCGACGACGGTTATGCCGTGGAGCTCGCCCCTGATCTCGAAGCGGCGACCTACGCCCTGGAAGCGTCTCAGCGTGTCACGAACGGCGGTCAAGTCCAGCCCCAGGTGATCGGCGACTCCTATTGCCGCCAGGGCGTTCGAGACGTTGTGGGCACCAGGGATGCTGAGCTGGAACCAGCCCTTCTGTTCGGGCCCGGCTGACACCACGAAATCGGTTCCGCCCAGGGCGTTCTGCTCAAGGTTGGCGGCTCTCCAATCGTTCTCAGGACGGAGGCCGTAGGTGGTCACACTCAGGTCTGGCAGATCGCCCACTACTTGCATCGCCTGAGGATCATCTCCGCATGCCATCACGTACGCGCCCGGGGGCATCTTCGCGAGGAAATCCCGAAAGGTTCGTGACATCTCCTCTAGATTGACATAACAGTCCGGATGGTCCATTTCGATATTGGTGATCACGGCCAACTGAGGACTGAGGTGAAGGAACGTCCGATCGTACTCGTCGGCCTCGACGACCAAGTACTTGCCTTTTCCCTCCTTGGCGTTGGCGCCAAGCTCCGGAACGATGCCGCCCACAATGATGGTGGGGTCCAGTTGGGCGTCCTCGAGCAGAAGGCCGATCATGGCGCTGGTGGTCGTCTTGCCGTGTGTGCCGGCCACCGCGATACTGTAGTGATCCTCCATCAGCCAGGCCAGCGCCTGTCCCCTCTTGAGGACCGGAACGCCTCTCTCTCTGGCCTCGACGATCTCTGGATTGGTCTCGGCGACTGCCGAAGAGACTATCACTGCCTCCGCCCCCGCGACGTTCTCCGCTCTATGCCCCTGATAGACCGTAGCCCCGAGACTCATCAGTTCGTGGGTGATGTCGGAGAGGCGGAGGTCCGACCCGGAGAGAACGTATCCCTTCTGCAAGAGCACGCGGGCGATGGCGCTCATGCCGATGCCACCAATACCCACCAGGTGCACGTGAGCCCCAGGTCCGAGAGCCTGGAGGACACGCTCATCGCCAGGCGCAAGCACAGGGTCCGTCATCTGATGACCCTCATCACGATCATGAACGGTACCAGAAAGATCAGGTAGGGCTCGAGCAAGGCCACGGGCAGCAAGGGGACCAGATAGACCTGTGCGAAATCGGTCAGTGGAGGCCTGAAAAGCCCCAACACCTGAATCGGGTAGTTGAAGACGTGCAGGTAGTACCACAACGTTCCTGAGATCAGATAGCCGTTGATCAGTCCGCTCATCAGGTTCAGCCCGATCCCCACAGGCCCTCTTGGCGGCACCCCCGAGAAGGCCAAGGTTTCCCCGTGATACGATACGACCACGGCCGCCACGAAAACCAGGATGTAGAACAGCGATTGGATCAAGTCGCTGTACTGACCCTCGAATACCAGGCTGGTCTCGGTGTACCCGATCAGGTACGAGTCCAGCGCAGTCAACGCTGAGGCACCTCCCTTGGTCAGCAGCAGCATGGCAGCCAGGATGGTGGTCGTCACCCCCAATTCTTTGGGGTAGCCTCTCACGATGCCCACCACGGCGAACACGGCTACAAGCACTATCCACAAGACTTCCAGTGGCCCCAAGACTCACTCTCCCTTGCGAGTTGCTGGCCTTCACCGGTCAAAACGCACCGTGACTACACCTCCGTGGGCCTCATCAAACGTACGGCCAGGATGACGAACACCACGAAGATGACCAGGACCAGGGCTGCGATGCTCACGTGCGGCATGTTGATGGAGGCAGGCAGGCCCTGAGCCATGTTGGGCAGTCCATCCTCGGTCGCCGCCGTGGCTATTGGCAGGTCGATCTCCTGCCTGTAGGGCAGGAGCGGCAGCACCAGATAGCTCAGCGTGAAACCATTGGCCACCCCAAGGGCAGCACCTGTGATCCGTTGGAGCATGGAGCTTGGCCTTCTCCCGAAGCGCATCACGGCCAGGAAGGCAAGCGCCACCGCGGAGACGAAGGCCACGAGCTGGAGCAACTGCGTTTGGCCAGCGTTGCTGGGGTCCACGAGGACGACGTCAACGATGCCATGAGACTCCATGCAGGACGCCGAGTCGGTCGCTGAGCCACAAGAGATGAAGAATAGCGTCCCTCTGTAGGTGGCATTGACTGTGCTGATCAACGTGTCTTCCTTTGCCCCAAGCAGGGCCCAGACGACAACAATGGGCACGAAGGCCATCAGTTGGCCTCTCCAGCCACGCTTCAGGCCGACCACGGCGGACACGGACAATGCCGTGCCAACGACTATCAAGTACTGGAGCATCGCAGGTTCGAGATCCAAGTTCATGCCATTTCCCTTTGGGCTCGGTCAGTTCGCAAGCGCAACGTCTGTCACCAACTGAGCGATACGAGCGGCTGCGTCGGGCCGCGCCAGAGAGCGGGCTCCTTCGGCGAGTCGTGCACGTTTGGCGTCGTCCGTGAGGAGCTGGCTCAGTACTTCCAGCAAGGCGCCAGTGGCCAGATCCTCGTCCGCAATCTTCACAGCGGCCTGGTTCCGCGACATGTAGTCGGCGTTCCGGTCCTGATGACGGCCGGCGTGAGGATAGGGTATGAGAACGCTGGGCAGGCCGAGCGCCGGGAACTCGCCGGTTGTGGCTGCGCCTGCTCGAGCCACGGCGAGGTCAGCCGCTCCCAGGGCGTGCGTCATTTCTTCGTGGAGGTAGGGAAAGACCTTGTAGCGCGCTGCCAGAGCGCTAGGTAGATCGTCCCTCCGCGAGAGAAGCCAGCTTGCGTCTCTTTCCCCACAGATGTGCACGATCTGACAGAGTTGCAGTAGGTCCTCCAGGATGGCGCCGATGGAGACATTGATGCTGTGGGCACCCTGGCTGCCACCGAGCACCAGTAGCGTCGTCTCGGAAACCTCCAGGTCCAGTGCACGTCGGGACAGGGTCTTGTCGGTCTCGAATAGCTCCTGCCTGACTGGATACCCGGTGACCACGGCCTTGCCGGGGGCGAAGTAGTCCCTCGATTCAGGAAAGGTAACAGCGACGACCTCTGCGAATCGCGAGAGGACGCGTATCGCTGCTCCCGGTGCCAGGTCTGGCAGGTATACGACGCTGGGTACTCGCCTCAGCCACGCAGCCAGCACCGGCGCGGCACAGACATACCCTCCGGTGGCCAGCACCGCCTGTGGTGTGAATCGGCTGATGATGTTCAGGGACTGGGCGGTTCCACGAGCAAGTCGCACAAGCCGGGCCGGCAGCGCCCAGGGAGCAGCGCCGTAGAAGCTGGCCGTCGTAATGCTCAAGAACGACAACCCTGCCCTGTCCGCCAGTTTAGCCTCGATCCCGGAAGCGTTGCCCACGTAACAGATCTCCGATGACGGCGTGCTTCGACTATCTAGTTGCTGGAGGACGGCCAGAATAGGGTACACGTGCCCCCCCGTCCCCCCGCCCGATACCAGCAGGCGCATTCTGTTCCTCTACGTTTTCCCTGGTTCCCCGAGAGACGCCCAAGAGCATGCCCACGCCCATCAGCGAGATAACCAGTGACGAGCCTCCCAGGCTGATGAAGGGCATGGTTAGGCCTGTGAAGGGAAGCGTGTCCGTGACCACAGCCACGTTTATCAGTGCTTGAAAGGTGAGCCAGATGGTGATGCCTGACGCCAAGATGAATCCGAAGGAGTCCTGCGCTCTGAGGGCGATCTTGAAACCCCGGTAGGCGAAGGCTGCGAAGAGTGCGACGACGACGAGGCATCCGATCAAGCCCAGCTCTTCACCCAGAACAGCGAATATGGCGTCACTCTCCGCTGCCGGCAGCATGTGCTTCTGCAGCCCGGAGCCCAGCCCGGCACCGGTGATCCCGCCTGAGCCCAATGTGACGAGAGTGTGCATGACCTGATAGGTGTCCTGCGCCAGAGCAGCGTTGAACGGCTTCTGTAGCATGGCGAATGGGTCCTGGGAGAAGGCGAGGATCCTCTCCCAGGCGTACTCATAGTTGGCGATGAGCAGCAGCAAGGTGCTGCTGCCCACTATCGCGCTGATCATCAACTGGATCACGTCGGCGCCAGCGATGAAGAACATGGTGGCAGCGGCGGCCACGATGAGGATCGTCGTGCCGAAGTCTGGTTCCAGGATGATCAATCCGGCTATGATACCGATGAGGATGGCGAAGGGCACCAGCCCGTAGGTGACCTGTCTCAGCTTCTGTCCTTTAGTGGAAAGCCAGTGGGCCACGTACAGCACCGTGGCCAGTTTGCACACCTCACTCGGCTGCAAGGAGTCTCCGAGAATCCTGCGCCTGGCTCCGTGTACGGCGGGGCCCGCTACGAGGACGTACGCCAGGAGCGCCAACGTCAGCAACATGAATACGACGGAGAACTTCTGCCATTTGTGGTATTCCACTCTCATCATCAGGGCCATGATGTCGAGACCCATGGCTGCCCAGACTGCCTGCCTGATCAGGTAGTAGGTCGGCTGCTCAGCATAGGTGTATCCGATCGTGAAGGTGGCGCTGTACACCATGATCAAGCCGATGAGAAGCAGGGCGACCACAATAAGCACCAGAACGTAGTCGGGTCTTTGACTTGTGCGGCTGGTTGTCTCGGACATCTTCTTCCTCTAGCAGGTGCGCGTCATTGCTCGGGATGCTCCAGACCATGGACCAGGGACTTGAAGTGCTGGCCTCTCTCGACGAAGTCCCTGTACATGTCAAAGCTGGTACACGCCGGAGAGAGCAGCACGACGTCACCCGGCTCCGCCATTCGGGCGGCGATCCGCACCGCCTCTGCCAGATCCGAAGCGTGCTTGACTAGCAGACGCGTCTCGGCATGTCGAGTTTGCCTCTCGGCCACCGCCTGCTCCAAGATGGAGGCAGCCTCGCCGAAGAGGACGAGCGCCTTTACCTTCTGTAAGATGGCCTCGGCCAAGCTCTCCAGGGGAAGGTGTTTTTCGCGGCCGCCTGCGAGCAGGATCACTGGGCCCGGGAAGGAGCTCAGGGCGGCCATAGTTCTCTGTGGCGACGTGGCGATGGAGTCGTCGTAGTAGCGGACACCATCGATCTCCCTCACGAGTTCGAGGCGGTGTTCCACTCCCTGGAAGGAGGTGATCGCCTTGCGGATCGCTGCTCTCCGCGCTCCTGCCGCAGCCGCGACTGCACAGGCTGCCAGGACGTTCTCCACGTTGTGAAGACCAAGCAGCCTTATCTCCGAGACGGTGCAGATCCTTTGGTCCTCCCCGTTCCAGCGCAGGGTGACGTGCTCGCCGTCGAGGAACGCGCCCCGGTCCACGGGTCTCTGGCGGCTGAAGAGCACCGTCTGCCCCTTACAGATCTCGCTCAGGCCACTGGTCAAATCCTGGTCGGCGTTGAGAATCGCATAGTCTTGCTCTGTTTGGAATCTGAGGATGTTCGATTTGGCGCTCACGTAGTCGTCCATCGACTCATGCCGGTCCAGGTGGTTGGGCGACAGGTTCAGCACGGCAGCGATGTGCGGGCTGCGGTGTAGGACCTCCAGTTGGAAGCTGGAGAGTTCCATAACTACTGCGTCCTGTGGGCCTATCTCATCCACAACCTCTATCAGTGGAGATCCGATATTTCCTCCCACAAAGGTTCGACGACCGTCCGCCTTCAGAATCTCACCCACCAGGCTCGTCGTCGTCGTCTTGCCGCTACTTCCGGTGATGCCGATGATCGGAGCCGGGCAGAGGCTGAAGAAGAGCTTGGTCTCGCTGCTCAGCGGAACCCCTCGACGGCGCGCCTCCACGAGAATGGGAATACCCTGGGGAACTCCTGGACTGACGAAAAGAACGTCTACATCGAGCACCTCTTCAGGGTGTCCGCCCAGGTGGTACTTGATGAGCAAACCTGCCAGATCTGCCATCTCGCTCTTCAGGAGTTCTTCCTTCTTGATGTCGGTAACGGTCACTTCAGCCCCTTGCCGCACTAGGAACCTGGCCAGCGCCAGGCCCTCCCTTCCCAGTCCTATGATGGTGACTCTCTGTCCTCTGCAAACCATGACACAACTGTGGACCTCACAATAGCGCGAGGGCGATGCCGAACATCGCTGCCAGGACGCTGACCAGCCAGAATCTCTGTACGATGTGGACCTCAGACCATCCAAGAAGCTCGAAATGGTGGTGCAGAGGCGCCATCTTGAACAGGCGCTTTCCACCAGTGAGTTTGAAATACCAGACCTGTAGCAGCGACGACAAGACCTCGGCCACAAAGACGATGCCCACTATAGGAAGCAACAGCCACTGTCCCGTCATCATGGCCACCACCCCCAGCGTACCGCCAAGGGCCAGCGATCCGGTATCTCCCATGAAGAGCTGCGCGGGATAGGCGTTGTACCATAGAAAGGCCATGGTGGCCCCCGTCATGGTGAAGCAGAAGGCCACGAGATAAAGCTGTCCCTGAAGGAGAGCGATCACCCCAAGGGCCACGAAAGCCACGGCGGAAGTGTTACCAGCTAGGCCATCCAGACCATCGGTCAGGTTGACCGCGTTGGTGATAGCCACGATCACAAACACCGCACACGGTACGTACCAGATGCCCAGGGAGAACTTGGTGGGTATGGAGGGCAGGGCGAAGCTCTCCAGGCGGAATACAAAGTGCAGGACGCAAGCCGCCCCGAGCGCGATGGCGATCTGAAGGGCCAGCTTGTAGCGAACGCTGAGCCCGCCCTTGCTATTGGCGGTCCCGCCAGCGGCGGCTCGCCGACTTCTCATCACTCCGACCCAGTCGTCCACAGCTCCGATCAAAGCAAAGGCCAGCGCAGTGCCGAGAGGTAGGAGCATCGATTCATGGTCGATCAGGTTGAACAGGCCGGTCATGATCGCTACCGGCACCACGATGGCGATGCCGCCCATGGTCGGAGTGCCTGTCTTGAGCTGATGGGAGATGGGTCCGTCGATACGGATCCGCTCGCCCACACCATGCGCCTTCAGAACCTTCAGCAAGAGGGAGCCGAAAGGCAATCCGACGAGACAGGTTACCACTCCCAGTGTGAGAGCAAAGGTCATCGCCTATCTCCGAGCTCCAGCACGATGTCCTCCATGTGCATGCCCCTGGAGCCCTTGATGAGAATGAGATCGCCAGGGGTGACCAGGTCCAGGAGGTAGCGGACAGCCTGGTCGTTGTCCTGCGCGAACAGGACGTCGTCGTCGGCCACGCCGACGGCAAGTGCCTCCCGCCCTATGATGGCGCCACGCTCTCCAACGGTCACCAGCTTGTCCACGACTTCCGCTGCGCGTCGACCCACCTTGCGATGACCTTCATCCTCGTAGGATCCCAGCTCCAGCATATCGCCGAGGACAGCGATCCTGCGCCCTCTCAGCTCGGCCAGCAGGCTCAGGGCGGCGAGGCTCGAGGCGGGACTGGCGTTGTAGCTGTCGTCGATGAGGGTGGAAGCTTTGATCCCTGGCGTAGCGATCAGTCGCAATTGGACCTCGATGTCTCGCAGCCCGGCTGCGATCTGGCCCCAGGGCTGGCCCTCTTCTATGCCAACGGCTGCGGCCGCGAGACCGGTGTGCACACTGTGGCGACCCAGAAGCGGGATCTTGACGTAGACACTCTCGTGACCGTACTGCATACGGAAGCGAACGCCCTCGAGGCCTCTGCTTTCGATTTTGGTGGCCCTTAGGTTGCAGTCCGGACTGAGCCCGTAGTAGAAGACCTCAGCGTCGGTCTTGTCGGCCATGGCCCTCACCAGAGGATCGTCGCCATTCAGTATCGCGGTGCCATCAGGAGGAAGCGTCTCGAGGAGTTCAGCCTTGGCCTGTGCTATGCGCTCGACGGAACCCAGCCGCTCCAGATGCGAGTGGGTGACGTTGGTCACAACTCCCACGTGCGGCAGGGCGATAGCAGCCAGCTGGGCGATTTCCCCCAGCGCGTACATACCCAGCTCGAGCACCACTCGCTCGTGCTTCTCCTCCAGGTTGAGCAGCGTGAGTGGTAGACCGATCTCGTTGTTGTAGCTGTCCTCGCTCTTCAGGGTAACGTAGGTCTTGCTGAGGACCGCGTGTATGGCTTCCTTGGTCATGGTCTTGCCGACGCTACCAGTCACGCCGACGACTCGCACGTCGAACTGCCTGCGGTGGTGGGCTGCCGCGTCCTGAAGCGCCTTCAGCGTGTCCTCCACCAGGAGACAGAACGGGGGCGACAGCGGCTCTGGCAGGGGAGCGAGCGGTCGCTGGGTGGTGTCTATGATCGATGGCAGATCATCTGCCACGGTGTCTATGATGGCAGCGTAGGCGCCGTGCTCGACGGCGTCATTGACATAATGGTGGCCGTCGTCCTTCTCGCCCCTCAGAGCGACGAAGAGGGAGGCTTTGGTGGCAAGGCGTGAGTCAACGACCACGTCGTGGAATTGGATGCGGGCCGGCGCTTCATCTTCGATTGTCTGTCCGGTTAGTCCTTGCAGGATACCTGCGAGGGTAAGCATAAGGCCTCCTCGTGCCGGTGCCCTACGAGCTAGCGACTCCGAAATCGTCGGGCGGTATGCCCAGGTAGACGAACAACTGCTCGGCGAGCCGTCTGAAGGCGGGAACAGCGACCACGGTTCCCCAGGGCGATTCTCGCGGTTTGTCGATCTTAACGAGAATGATGAACCGAGGATCGCGAGCAGGCGCGTAGGCGATGAAGGACCCTATGGTGTCATCCGGGTCGTAGCCCCCGGTCACAGGGATCTGAGCGGTTCCACTCTTCCCGGCGATCGCGTAGCCAGGTATCTGCAGGGTCTCCTTGCCGGCGTTCGCCTCTATCAGCATCTCCGTCAGTTCCTCCGCTACCCATGGGGAGATGGCCTGACTTCCCGGCTGCGGATGGGATTCCTTGATGGTCCGCCCATGCTCCTCTATACGTTGCACGATGTACGGTCTTGGCAGCTCCCCGCCGTTGGCCACGGCTGCGACCGCGGTGATCATCTGTATGGGTGTGACCGCGATTCCTTGACCGAAAGCGTTGGTGCCCAGATCCCCCTCACGCCAGTCGCCGTCTCCCGGCTTCCGCATCAACCCCTTCGACTCGTACGGCAGATCTATGCCCGTCGGCTCTGCGAAGCCGAAGCGGTCGACGTAGTCATAGAACCTCTCAGCACCCATGTTCGTGCTCAGAGTCGCGGCGCCCACATTCAGGGAGTACTTGAGAAGGTCGGTCATGCTCGTAGTCCCGTAGGCTTTGCGATCCCAGTTGTAGATGAGATGTCCGCCCACGAAGATCTGTCCCTGGTCGTAGTAGGTAGTGTACCTGCCAACGATACCGGCATCGAGGGCCGCGGCCATGGTGACAACCTTGAACACAGAGCCAGGCTCGTAGTTCTCGCTCACGGCAGGATTCCTGAACAAGTCTTCAGTTATCTGCTGGCCTAGCTTCGGGTTCGGATCGTATCCGGGGTAGCTGGTCATAGCCAGAATCGCGCCGGACCGTGGATCCATGATGATGATCGTCCCTCTCTCGGCTCCGTACTCCTCGATGGTCCGTCTCAGTTCGGTCTCGGCCATGCGCTGGATCGTGCGGTCCACGGTCAGTACAACGTTCTGACCATCCCGGGGCAGCGAGATGGTGCTGGAACCGATGGTGATGCTGGAAGCGAGCGTACTGTCCGATCCTCCCCAGGAACCGGCCTGACCACGCAGTTCGTTGTTGTAGGACTCCTCGACGCCGTAGAAGGCGTCGTAGTCCACCTCATGGTCGTAGGTCACGAAGCCAAGCAGGTGGCATGCCAGTTCTCCCTCTGGGTAGGACCTTTTTCTCGCAGCGCTGATGCCTAATGCCGCGGCGCCCGAGTCTTCTTTGATGGCCTCGACTTCTCTGGCGACTTCCAACGGCGCGTCCCATAGCAGTGACACGGACGGCTGGTCTGTCTGTGACAAACGCGTTGCGAGTTCGGCCTCGTCCACGCTCAGTACCGGGGCCAGATCCGCCGCCAGGCTTTCTGGATCTCTGATGTCCCTCGGCGTGGCGAAGATTTCGAATTCGTATTCGTCCTGGGCCAGAACGAAACCGTGGCGATCCACAATCGCTCCTCGGAGGGCAGGTATCGGTTCATCCACCAATTGCCATCGTTCGCCAATCTCCTGGAGATCGTCGTGGCGCAAGACTTGCCAGTAGACCAGCCGACCAGCGAGGATCATCGTACCGATGACGGTGGCTACCCATACCACCATCAGCCGGATCTTGGATCCACGTTCCCGCCAATCAGAGTCCATCATCGTTTCAGTACCGCATTGTCCTGGGGGCCACGACGCGGCGGGCGATGCTCACCACGCGAATGGTCGCAGCAGGCCCAGCATTCACTGCTCTGGGTTCACCCACGATGCTAGCTGGGCCGCCAGTTCTCCCCACCAATCCCTGGCCTCCGGCGATGAAGGTTCTGCTACGTCCAAATCGGGCGCCAGAGGCGTCGGCGAATACTCGCCCTCTGTGTCCACCACGACAGGCGCATCCACAACCAGGTACTCCACGGTTTCGGCTTCCACGAAACCTAGTTCGGATGCTCGCGTCTCTATCCTCGACAGGGATTCCATCTCAGCTATTTGTGTACGAAGTCCGGCGTTCTCTTGCCTCCAGTGTTCTCGTTCCCGAGTCAGGCGCACGACCTCCAGACCGGCAGCCGTCGTCTGGCTGGCCTGGTTCAAGTAGAAGGAACCTATCAACGAACCCACGACGAGCAACAAGAGCACGAGCGCCATGGTCTTGCCGCTGAGCCCCCAGGCCGTGTATCTTCCGCCCCGGTTGCCAAGAGGGCTCTTGGGGATGTAGATAGGATCGGCTCTCGTGGCCTTGTTCATCGCTTCTAGACCCGAACCGCTATTCTGAGCTTGGCGCTGCGGGCGCGCGGGTTCTGTCTGATCTCGTCGGGCGATGGTCTGATGGGCTTCCGGGTCAGGATCTTCAGGGTGGGAGAGTGATCGCATCGGCACACCGGAAGCTCGGGCGGGCAGATGCAGCCCCGCGTTTCCCGGACCATGAAGGATTTCACCAGTCGATCCTCGAGAGAATGAAAGCTGATTAGAGCCATATGGCCACCTTCGGCAAGGACGTCCACAATCTGTGGGAGCGTCGCGGATAGGGTATCGAGCTCTTCATTCACGGCCATGCGCAGAGCCTGGAAAGTCCTCGTCGCCGGGTGTAGTCTTCGCCGTCCACCCACGTTGCGAGAAACGAGGTCTGCCAGCTCTTGCGTTGTCCTGACCGGACGGTTGCGCACGATGGCGCGGGCTATGGCTTTGGCCCTGGGTTCCTCTCCATAGTTGGCGATGATGTGGGCCAGCTCGGCCTCCCTCAACTCGTTCACCAGGTGGCCGGCAGTGACCTCGCTCTCCGGATCCATACGCATATCCAGAGGGCCGTCCCTCTGAAAAGAGAAGCCCCGTTCGGCTTCTTCCAGTTGTAACGATGATAGCCCCAGGTCCAGGAGCACTCCATCCGCGGGAACGAAGCCCTGCGCGGTTGCCAGCTCCTTCAACCTGGCGTAGCTGTCACAAACCAGCGTGACCCGGTTGCCGTACGAACTCAAGCGACGTCTCGATGCCTCTATGGCTGAGGGATCGACGTCGAGCCCCAGTAGCAGCCCTCCAGGCCCCGATCTGTCCAGGATGCCCCTGGAGTGGCCCCCGGTGCCTACCGTACAGTCTACGTATCTGCCACCTGCCCGTACGGCAAGCCCGTCCAGTACCTCATCCAGCAGGGCTGGCGTGTGGAGCAGGTTGGGACTCACAGCCCCACGCCCAGTTCGAAGAGACGCTCAGCGATAGCGTCTCCGTTTCGCCCGATCTCTTCGTTGGTGCGCTCCCACCTCCGACGGCTCCAGATCTCCAGACGACCGGGGCCACCGACGATCACCGTCTCGCCGTCCAGGTCGGCGTGGTCTCTCAGATTGCTCGGAAGCAGGATGCGGCCTTGTTTGTCAGGCTCGCAGTCCGTGGCATGCCCGTACAGGAAGCGGGCAAAATCGCGGGCTCCCTTATCAGTGAGCGGTAGCTCGTTCATCTTGCGCGCAAACGCTTCCCACGTTTCAATTGGGAACACCCACAGGCAATGGTCCAAGCCGCGGGTGACGACGACGCCTTTGGCCAAGTCCGGTCTGAACTTGGCCGGCAGTGTGAGTCGGCCCTTACTATCAATATTGTGGAGGTAGGAACCTAGGAACATTTGTGCTATACGATGCCCCACCTTTGCCGTATTTCGAGGGAATTGTGGGGAAGGATGCCCCACTCCTCCCCACAATTACCCACATTATACATTATTCCTTAACACTTGGCAATAGTCCGAAGGGGCTACGAGGGCCGGCGAGGCCAGATTTAAGGTTGGTTGGGGGTATGCAGGCGTGCAGAGGGCGGCGGAGGCCAGTTTCTTGACCCATCGAAGTACGTTTTCCAGCATACTGGCAGGAGTGGCGGACCTATATAATGGAAGTCTGGGCATGTCCGCTCGGCAGGCTGTCACTCGCCCTTGACATGGCGCTTAGCGCAGGCTATAATCCGAGCCGCGTGTCAAGGAGTTTGGCACATACGGGTCAGACCGGACTTGCAAGCCGACATGACTGAGGTTGGAGATGGCGGCGAGATCGGAGGTTGAGAACCTCCTGCGACAGGGCATGGCCGCGGTCAGGGCAGGAAGGGAGCACGAGGCTCGCGAGTTGCTCGCTCAAGTCGTCGAGCTGGACCCTGAGAATGAGCTGGGCTGGCTCTGGATGAGCGCTGTGGTCCCCGACTCTGACAAAGCGACCTGTCTTGAGAACGTTTTGTCCATCAACCCATCGAATCGACCGGCGCGATTGGGGCTTCAGTCTCTGCTAGGGGAGTCGGCGCAGGCCGAGGCAGAGGAAGAGGAAGCTGAGGCGGCGGAGTATGGGGAGCCATCCGCCGAGATGTGGGCGGAAGCCGAGCCCGAGGGGCTACCCGCCGAGATGTGGACGGAAGCCGAGCCCGAGGAGCTACCCGCCGAGATGTGGGCGGAGGCCGAGCACGAGGAGCTACCCACCGAGACGAGCGAGGAAGCGGAACCTGAGGAGCTACCCGCCGAGACGAGCGAGGAAGCCGAACCTGAGGAGCTGTCTTCCGTCGAGGAGGAGGTTCCCCCCAAGGGTGGTAACTGCCTGAAGTATGCGGCCCTGGCCTTCTTGGCCGTGTTGACGATCTCCGTGTGTGGCGCGGCTGCGGTGCTTGGAGGGGCACTGCTCGCTGGAGGCCCTGAGCAGGCAGCACCGGCGGCGACCACAGTGGTGGTTGCTCATGGTGAGACCTCCACCCCCGTTCCAGAGCTGACCTTCCCACCCACCTTCACTCCCACGGCTACCCCCGAGCCTGTGCCTACCGCCACGCTGGTGGTCCCCGATGCGCGGATCCCTGGTTTTCCCATCGTCAGCGAGGGCGCCTACGATGAAGTGGAGGTGAGGGTTGTCGATCTCAGGGAACTGGACAGTCTGAGAGAGGTCGAGAGAGTGACTTTCACGCGCTACCGCCTGGAGGAGTACCTCACCGAGCTCTACCAGCAGGAGGAGTACGTGGGCGAGATGAAGGCTGTCGAGAGGCTCTATCGCGTACTCGGTCTAATAGATGAAGACTACGACCTCGTGGAGAACGAGATCGAAGTGTCGTGCGAATACGTTGCTGGCCTGTACGACAGTGAGAAGGAGGAGATCTATCTGATCCTGGATCGTTACACCAGCGATCTGTGGCTGGAGGTGACTTTCTCTCACGAGTTCACCCACGCTCTACAAGATCAGCACTTCGATCTGGATTTGCTCTACGACCAAGCGCCGACCACGGACTCGAGGCTGGCGTTGCAGGCGTTGATCGAGGGAGATGCCACCCTGGTCATGGTGGAGTACGCGTTCAAGTACCTGTTCGAGATGTCCTTCGACCGGGCAGACCTCCTGGAAGCGATTCAGGAGGTCGAGCAAGGTGAGTATGAAGATGCACCCACAGTAGTGAGGGAGACTGCGTGGTTCCCGTATGACCAGGGGTTGGTCTTCGTGGCTGCCTTGGCGGAGAACGGGGGATGGGAGCAGGTGAATCAGGCCTTCCGCAGTCCGCCGCAGTCTGCTGAGCAGGTGATGCATCCCGACAAGTATCTGTCTGGCGAGGTGGGACATGCGCCGGACGTCGGCAACTTGACTGACGTACTGGGACCAGAGTGGGTCGAGCTCATCAGGGACGTTCTCGGCGAGTTGTACGTGCGAGTCTACCTGGAGAGAGAGCTAGGCAGCGAGGAAGCCTTGATGGCGGCCGAGGGTTGGGAAGGGGACAGGGGAGTCCTTGTGGTCAACGAAGACGAGGACCGATACGCGTGGGTTCACCGCATGAGTTGGGATAGCGTAGACAACGCCGACGAGTTCTACTCTTTCTACGTCACGTTCATGACGCGCGCCGGCACCGCCTCCCACCCGGTTGATGAACAGCACCGCGAGCGGTGGCAGGATGAAGACCAGGTCACGTACCTGGGGCAGAGCGGCCAGGACACACTGCTCGTGTTGGCTTCGGACTGGGAGACCGTGGACTTGCTTCTAGCGGAACTCCCCGGGTTCTGAGAACGATGTGCTTAGAGGGTCCTCCCCTCTCGTCAGAGGAAGTTTAGAGCGCCACCACTACTCAGGTGAGCTGACCAGGATCTCCCCGTACAACTCCCTCTGTTCCACGACGGCCTTACGCCTCTTGATCAGTTGCAGCAGGGCCAGGAAGGTCACGATGATCTCTGTGCGCGACTTGGCCTTCTTCAGCAGGGCGTTGAAACTGAACCGTCCCTCGTTGGCCAGCAGAGTCTCCAGGTGGGCGATCTTCTCGGGAAGCGACACGTGGAGACGCATCACCACCGTGTCTACAGTGGAGGAAGGTTGGGTCATCATGGCCTGGTGGACGGCCTCCGCGAGGGCATCGAGGGTCACGCCTTCCAGGCGGAAGCTCCGCTGTGGCTCCGCCGGTGCCAGCAGCCGCGCGTAGGCCCTCATTCCTTGCTCTTCTCTGGCTTGGAGTTCCGCGGCTGCGTTCTTGAACTTGCGGTACTCGACGAGGCGCCTCACCAGTTCGTCGCCTACGTCTTCTTCCTCTTCTTCGCCGATCTCGTCAGGGGGCTGTGGCAGAAGCATCCGGGACTTGATGAGCAGGAGCTTGGCTGCAACGATGAGGAAGTCAGCCAGCTTGTCCGGCTGGAGCTCCTCGACCTGCCTCATGTACTCCAGGTACTGGTCGGTCACCGCAGCCAGTGAGACCTTGGTGATGTCCAGCTCTCTTTCCTCGATCAGGTGCAGCAGCAGGTCGAGGGGCCCCTCGAAGACGGGCAACTTGACGGTGTAAGTGGTGGACAACCTTTTGACCCTCGTCGATGTGATGGAACATCGTACAGCAAGCCACCCTCACGCCTTCGGGCCGGCGTCGCTTCGGCGGCTCACATGCAGAGTGCGACCCGCACGAGAAGATCCCCTTCTCTCCTTGTGTACGGTGAATGCGCCCTGTCGCGGCAAGCTGGGACAGTTGGAGCGATTATACGGCACTTTGTGGCCTCTGTCCACGGCATCGCCGTCGTTGCGAGGGAGCGCGTGTCCCGTTGGCCTGCGCATATAGAAGTGATATAATGTATGGGAGAGCCGTCCGGGGCTGATTGGGTCATGGCTAGGATTGAGGATCTCCTGGCCATCTGTTTGTGGACTGATACCGTCTGCTGCTGGGTTCCTCGGGGGCTGCGTGTAGTCGTGCCTAATCGTTTCGCGCCAGCCATGGCGGCCAGAAGGCCGCCAACCACTGGAAGAAGGTGGGCGGGCGAAGGCGCTGTGCCATGTTAGTCGGTATCTTCCACACGCGGCCGCGACTCCTACGTGCCGGCTGACAACTCGGGTCGATCCGTGGTCAGCACAAGTGATGCCACCGGTATCCTCACCGGCCGGAGGGTTCTGGCACCAGCCGGTGAAGGTCATTCTCGAAGCGGGGCGGCTCGGGAGAGGCGTATTGCGTTCCAGGAAGGATCATTCGGGGGAACCGAGAACATGGAACTGATGTGTGTTCGTTCAGAAGGCGAGACTCGGTGGGTCCTGTCACAGGATGACGGACTGTACTGGATCGATGGTACACCTCTTGGCCAGTGGCAGCGAGGCGCGGAGGTAAGCAGTCTGGCAGGAGTGAAGTTCCTGCCGCCGTGCGCACCATCCAAGATCATAGCGGTGGGAGTGAACTACCACGATCACGCGGACGAGATGGGCAGCCCGTCGCCGGAGGAGCCGCTGTTCTTTCTGAAACCGCCGAGCTCGATCCTGGGGCACAGGGAGAGCATCATCTATCCGAGACAGCTCACGCAGAGGGTGGAGTACGAGGGTGAGCTGGGGCTGGTGATCGGGAGGAGAGGGAAGCGTATTCCTGTAGAAGAGGCGCTGGACTACGTGTTGGGATACACATGCGCCAACGATGTCACCGCGCGCGACCTTCAGCGCCGGGATGGCCAGTGGACCCGGGCCAAGGGCTTCGACACTTTCTGCCCTCTGGGACCGGTGGTTCGTACCGATGTGGATCCTCGGGAGTTGGTCATCAGCACGAGGGTGAACGGTGAGCTCCGCCAACATGCCCCAACGAAGGGAATGACCTTTTCTGTAGAGGTCTTAGTGAGTTCGATCTCGCAGGTGATGACCTTGGAGCCTGGGGATGTGATGCTCACTGGCACGCCGTCGGGCGTTGGTGAGCTGTCTCCTGGCGATGTCGTTGAGGTGGAGATGGAGGGTATCGGCACGCTGGCAAATCCAGTGGAGATGGCATAGGTCTTTTCTGCGTACAATCTGTTGTGGTATACTTCGTCCGGTGGGGGCAGAGCAATGAGACACCTGGTCAGTGTCGAGAACCTGGGCACGGAGGAGATCCGGGATCTGCTGGAGTTGGCGGTCAGTCTCAAGGGTGAGTGGAGGAAGGGCGGCAACAAGCCGGTGCTCGCAGGCAAGACCCTGGGCATGGTTTTCCAGAAGCCCTCCCTCCGTACGCGAGTGTCCTTCGAAGTAGGCATGTCGCAGCTCGGCGGAAGGGCGATGTACCTGTCACCTAAGGAGATCCAGCTGGGCCAGCGCGAGAGTGTGGCCGACGTCGCGCGCGTTCTGAGCAGGTTTGTGGACGGAATCATGGCTCGTGTCTTCGACCATGCCGACATAGAAGGGTTGGCGGCCTACGCTTCGGTGCCGGTGATCAACGGGCTTTCGGACTACGTTCATCCCTGTCAAGCCCTGAGCGATTTGCTTACCATCTACGAGAAGAGGGGCGCCCTCCAGGGCCTTGTACTCGCCTACGTAGGCGATGGGAACAACGTAGTGCACTCCCTTCTCTTTGCAGGCAGCAAGGTCGGTATCGAGGTTCGTGTATCCACTCCATCGGGATACGAGCCGTCTGATGTGGTGGTGAGCAAGGCGACTGAATTCGCCCGGGAGACAGGTGGCCGGGTGGTGGTCGATGCCGATCCGCGCTCCGCTGTGAGCGGAGCTGACGTCGTCTACACGGACACATGGGCCAGCATGGGGCAGGAGGACGAGCGCGAGGCCCGGCTGCCTCTGTTCCAACCGTACCAGGTCAACGAAGAATTGCTCTCCTTGGCCAAACCGGATGCCTTGGTTATGCATTGTCTGCCGGCGCACCGGGGAGAGGAGATCACGGACGGGGTGATAGACGGACCCCAGTCGGCGGTTCTGGACCAGGCGGAGAACAGGATGCATCTCCAAAAGGCCATCCTGGTCACCCTGATGGCTGGCTGACGCGCGAACCTGTCTCCGTCCGGGCGGACTTTGGCTCTGCGCCTCCGAGCTCCAGCCAGGAGTTGCTCGAACGGCGCGGTGCCGTGGGTGAATCATGGCACGATCCTGCCCTTGTGGCGGCTGGCGTGGTCATACGGATGGATCGGTCCACTGACGTGTCCTGGCGCAGGCAATGGTTTGTACACGACCGTGAAACACCTCTGCGACAGTTGCTGAGGTGCTTGATGGTGGGAGAGATGAGGGTCTCGAGCTCAAATGGCTGGTGATCGAACCGCCTTCGAAACGGCCGTCAAGAGGGCACACAGCTTCGCGTGGGAAAAGCGGTGGAGGAAGGCCATCGAGCAGTATGAGCTAGCTATCGCTGAGTTTCCGGATGATCTGACCGCTCGAAGCGGGTTGGCCTTCGCGTTCTACAAGGGTGAGAGGCTGAGGGAGGCGCTACGCGAATACAGGAGGGTCTGCGAGCTCAAACCTGACGACTCCGCGTCCAGGCTGAAGGTGGCTCAGATACTGGAGCAGTTGGGTCGAGCATCCGATGCCGCCGAGGCCTGGCTGGCCCTGGCAGATCTGTACGTACAGTTGAAAGACCTGGGCCGGGCCGAGGAGGGCTGGAAGCAGGCCGTGCGACTGCATCCGGAGAGCAAGGAGCCTCATCTCAAACTGGCCGACGCCTATGCCCACAGGTCCAGGCCGGCAGAGGCGGCCAAAGAGTACCTGGCTCTGGCCCGACTTCACTACGACCACGGTGAGCTCGAGCAAGCTGCAAGCTATTGCCAGCGTGTGCTATCGCTCGATGGTGGGAACCGACCAGCCCGTACCCTGCTGGAACGGCTGAGTTCCGAAACGGAGATAGCCATTCCTACGTCTGGCCTCGTTTCCTGGAAAGAGGAGCTCGGCCCCGTGGATGATGCCGTCCAGGTCGCTCTGGCAACTCTGGCGGAGGCGCTCCTGGGAGACGGAGAGCTTGGCGGGCCGGCAGGGGCATCAGCACCGGCGGCAAGCGGGGACGTTCGGGCCATACTGGGCAAGGCCATAGACTTCCACTCCCGGGGCATGATCCAGGATGCCTTGGGCTTCTACGAGCAAGCGCTGGAAAGGGGAGTAGAGCTCCCCGCTGTGGTGTTCAGCCTGGGGCTCTTGAACAAGGCGCTTTCTCAGTTCGATGAGGCTACAGACCTGCTTCTGCGGTCTGCGGAGGTGCGTGAATACCGTCTGGCGAGCCAGCTAGGGCTCGCCCAGTGCTATTGGGCCGATGGCAAGACGGACGATGCGATGTCCAGATTCCTGGAGGCTCTGAAGATCATCGATCTGGAGGTCCTGGGTGAGGGTCACAACGACGAAATCACCCGTGCGTACGACAGCATGGCTGCCGCCGAATGGGGTCGAGGCGACGGACGACGGTCTGAGTTGCTGATTCACTCCATGATGGATCTCTTGAGCGGAGGTGGGTGGAAGCAGAAGATCAAAGAGGCGCGACGCAAGCTGGACAGCCTGGTTCAGGATGGTGTGGTGCCTATCCTTCCTGAGGTCTTGGAGATCCCTGGCGGGGATGAGGTGGTGGACCTGATGGTCCGGAGCCGCGAATACCAGAGCAGGGGTATGCCTTTTACCGCTCTGGAGGAATGCTACAGGGCCACCAGGCTGGCGCCGACTTATCTCCCTCTGCACTTGCGGCTGGCGGAGATCTTCGCTCAGCAGGGGAAAGCCGAGGAGGCCGTCAGCAAGTACAGGTCGGTGGCCGAAGCCTACCTGATGCGGGACAACCCGCGCAGAGCAATTGAAGTGTACAGGCAAGCTCTGTCTGCAGCACCAATGGCCATAACCGTCAGAGAGAAGTTGATTGATCTGTTGATAGAGCACAACGAGACGGACCTGGCTCTGGAGGAGTGCATAGCTCTGGGTGAGAGCTACTATCGACTGGCTCGTGTGGACGCTGCTCTGGAAAGATACGAGCAGGCCCTGAAGCTTGCTCGTCGTGAGAAGGCTTCCCCAGAGTGGCAGGCTCGCATACTCCATCGCGTGGCTGATCTTCAGACGCAGCGTGTGCACTGGAAGGAGGCCCTGGCGACGTACGAACAGATCATAGCACTCTCGCCTGGGGACGAACAGGCGAAGTTTCGCATGGTGGAGCTTCGCTACAAGCTTGGGCAGCACGCTCAGGCCCTCGCAGATGTGGATGAGTTGATCGTTCACCATGGCAAGAACAGGGACTTCGACAAGATCATCAGGATGCTGCGGGAGTTGGTGGCCTCGAATCCCCAGGACATCCCTATGCGATCCCGACTGAGCCGGATCTACATGGAGCTGGGCATGAAGGGGGAGGCCATCGCGGAACTTGATACTCTGGGCGAACTGCAACTGGAGGCCGGACGCAGGCAGGAGGCCATGGAGACCCTTAGAACCATCATTACCTTGGAGCCAGACGACAAGGCAGGGTACACCCAGCTTCTGTCAGAACTTGGTGACGGCACAACGGCGGTGTGAACGAAGACGTGGCTTGGGCCACTAGTCTGGTGACTCTGAGAGGGTATAGTGTCAGACATCCTGTGGATACTCTCGCATTTCCAGTTGAATGATCTGCTCGACATCCTGCTGGTCACCGCCATATTCTGGGGTCTGTTGTACTTGGTCAGGGGCACCAGGGCAGTTGCCTTGATGCGAGGTGTTCTACTGCTGGTCATTGCCGTCGTGCTGGCCAGCAACTTTCTCTCACTCACGGCCTTCAACTGGCTGATTCAGAACACTCTGCCCGCGCTCCTCGTGGCCGTGCCGGTGATCTTCCAGCCAGAGCTGCGGCGGGCGCTGGAGCGCATTGGCCGCGGAGGGGGGCTGATCTCCTTCTCCTCCACTGAGTCTGTGACCATGGGTGTCAGCCAGAACATAGCGCGCGCGGCGCAGCAGTTGTCTGAGCGACGACACGGGGGTCTGATAGTGATGGAGCATGAAACCGGGCTTCAGGAGTACGTGGACACCGGTGTGCCCATCGATGGAGAAGTAACCACGGAGCTTCTCCTGACTATCTTTCAGCCCAATACTGCGCTACACGACGGGGCGACGATTATCCGCGGTGACAGGATTGTGGCGGGCGCCTGTATCTTGCCGCTGGCGGAGACCAGTCGCGTACACCGGGGTCTCGGCCTGAGGCACCGGGCGGCGGTGGGGATCACAGAGCAGAGCGACGCTGTGGCGATCATCATATCGGAAGAGACCTCGCTCATCTCAGTGGCCAGGTATGGGGAGATGGTGGCCAATCTCGATGAAGCTCGCTTGCGAGAGCTCCTGCGGTCGTCGTATCAGCGACCTTTGGGAGGCACTCTGTCACGCTGGGCTGTACAGAAGTAGGTGGATAGTGTCTTTCCAGTCACAAGGCCGGGCGGTCCAGACAGGAGGCGTGAGGGGCACAGTGCGCTCCATGCTCAATAGGAGCAACCTCGCTTCGATGGTCATGGCTCTGGTCCTCGGCGTCATGGTCTGGATGGGGGCCACTATCCAAGCGAGTCCCTTTGCCGAGGGCTACCTGGCGGAGCCCATTCCTGTGGAGCTCGTGAACAGGGGAGAGGGCCTGGTCATCGTGGGTGACTTGAGCCAACAGGTCCTGGTCAGGGTCAGGACTCCCGAGTCGGTGTGGGAGGACCTGAGCCGTAATAGCTTCCGAGCGTACATCGATCTCGAAGGTCTGGACGTCGGACTGCACGAGGTTCCGGTCCAGGTGGAGCCGGCGGGGAACCTGGTGCGAATCCTGGAGGTATCGCCCTCTGCACTCACGGTTCGTCTGGACACCAGGGGGGAGAAGACGGTCTCGGTGAGAGTCAGCATCTATGGCAACCCACCCCTGGGCTTCGGGACCGGATCCATCCAGGTTGACCCCGCGTCGGTGCAAGTCAGCGGGCCTCAGACTCAGGTGGACCAGGTGGTTCAAGTCAGCGCCGGGATCTACCTCAGCGGAGAAAAAGACACCTTCGAACGCAGCGTAACGTTGTCAGCCACGAACGAAGTGGGGAGCGCGGTGGAAGGGGTCGATCTGGGACAGAAGTCTGCCAGAGTAACGGTTCCCATAGAGCAAGAGGTGGGGTACCGGGAGTTGTCGATCAAGGCCAAGATTGAGGGCAATCCAGCCCCAGGTTACTGGATCAGCAGTATCAGCGCCAACCCTTCCACCGTCACCGTGTTCGGAGATCCCGAAGCTGTGAACGAGATTCCCGGCTATCTGGAGACGTACCCGGTGAGCGTGGAAGGCGCACGAGACGAAGTATCGGAGCAAGTAGCTGTCGTCTTCCCAGAAGGCGTCTCCGCCTTGGAGGACGTGGCGACGGTCCAGGCGCTCATTGAGATCTCGCCTGTGCTGGGGGGGCAGACGGTCCAACTGGCCCCGATAGTACAGGGCCTGGGCCGGGGGCTGGAAGCGAGTTTCTCTCCCGACACGGTGGAGGTGATTCTCTCTGGCCCACTGTCCGATCTCGAAGCCCTGGAGTCCGGCGATGTCCTGGTGACCCTGGATCTCTCCGGGTACGAGCCGGGGACCCATTTCGTGACGCTCGAGGTTGAGAAACCCAGTTCCTTGGGCGTACAGGCGGTTCTACCCGACCAGGTCGAGGTGGTGATCAAGGAATCATGACCAAGCCCCTCGTGGCCCTGGTCGGTCGCCCCAACGTCGGCAAATCTACCCTCTTCAATCGCCTCGTCGAGCAACCTCTCGCCATCGTGGAGGACGTGCCGGGTACGACACGAGACCGCATCTACGCCGACGCCGAGTGGGGGGGGACGACGTTCACCTTCGTGGATACGGGAGGCCTGGTGCCAGACTCCAGTGACGACCTGGCGACTCTTGTGCGCGGTCAGGTAGAGGTCGCTATCGCCGAAGCCGAAGCGATCATCTTTCTGGTCGACGTCAAGGAGGGGGTGACCGGCAGCGATCTGGAGATCGCGGGCCTCCTGAGACGCTCGGGGAAGCCAGTACTACTGGCTGTCAACAAGGCGGACAATGAGAGCCGCCGTCGAGATGCGATGGACTTCTACGAGCTGGGGCTGGGTGAGCCCATTCCCATCTCGGCTTTTCATGGCACCGGCACCGGCGATCTCCTCGATGCCCTGTTGAAGGTCGGATGGTCAGAGATGAAGCCTCTGCCGACCAAGGGCAGCAGCATAGCCGTAGTGGGTCGCCCCAACGTCGGCAAGTCGTCATTGCTCAACTATCTCCTGGGCCAGGAGCGGATGATCGTCAGCGAGACCCCGGGGACCACACGGGACGCCGTGGATAGCCTGATCGACTGGAATGGCCAGCAGGTGACGCTGATCGACACGGCTGGCATCCGAAAACGCGGGCGGATCGTTCCTGGCATCGAGCGATACAGCGTGATCCGGGCCTTACGGGCGATTCAACGCGCCGACGTCGCGCTGCTGTTGTTGGATGCCACGGAAGGGGTCACGGAGCAGGATGCGCACGTCGCCGGATACGTGGTGGACGAAGCCAAGGGTCTGGTGCTCGTGGTGAACAAGTGGGACCTCGTGGAGAAGGATGCTTACAGCGTGCAGCACTACACCGACGAGATTCGGCGGGCTTTGAAGTTTGTGGCCTATGCACCCTTGGTCTTCGTCTCGGCCATCACGGGCCAGCGGGTAGGGAAAGCCATAGACGTGGCCCTCGAGGTCCAGGAAACAAGATCCACTCGTGTTCCTACGGGGGAGCTGAACAGGTTGGTGATGGAATCAGTCTCCAAGCACGCACCTCCGTCGAAGAGGGGCAAGCGCCTCAAGATCTACTACGCAACGCAGGTCGGTACAGCACCGCCCCGGTTCATCTTCTTCGTCAATGACCCCGAACTGGTACATTTCTCCTATCAGCGGTACCTGGAGAATCAGTTGCGAGAGTCCCTCGGATTCGCAGGCTCCCCGTTGAGGATGGCCTTCCGGAGACGGCAATAGGAGGCGTCTTGACGCTTGGCGGAACCTAGCTCCTGCCCAGCACCTGGCGCGCAATGACCAGTCTTTGGATCTCCGACGTTCCCTCGCCGATCTGAGTGAGGCGGTTGTCCCTGTAGAAACGTTCCACCGGGTAGTCCTTCGTGTACCCGTATCCGCCGTGGATCTGCAAGGCGTTGAAGCAGGCCAACTCGGCCCCCTCCGAGGCGAAAAGCTTGCCCATGGCCGCCTCCTTGGTGAACCTCTTTCCCTCGTCCTCTAGACAAGCAGCCTTGTGCACCATCAATCGTGCGGCCTCGATCTTCGTAGCGGCGTCGGCAATCATCCACTGGACAGCTTGGAACTGGGAAATGGGACGTGAAAACTGATGCCGCTCTTTGGCGTAGGTGATAGAGGCCTCCAGAGCCGCCTGCCCCAGACCGAGCGCCATCGCCCCGATGCTGATGCGGCCCCCATCGAGCACTTCCAGGATCTGTTTGAAGCCATCACCTTCCTTTCCCAGCAGGTTCTCCTTGGGGATTCGACAGTCATCGAAGAAAAGCTGTGAGGTGGGGGTTCCCTTGAGGCCCATCTTGTCTTCGATCTTGCCCACTGAGAAGCCAGGGGTATCTGTTTCGAGAATGAAGCTCGAGATCCCGTAGGAACCCCTGGCGGAGGGGTCCGTCTTGGCGATCACGATCACGATGTGAGCCACGGGGCCGTTAGTGATCAATGATTTGGCGCCGTTGATGACCCACTCGTTGCCATCGAGGACGGCAGTGGTCTTGGTAGACCCGGCATCCGATCCTGCCTCAGGCTCGGTAAGACCCAACGCCCCGAGCCATTCTCCTCTGGCGAGGGGTGTCAGGAACTTCTTCTTCTGTTCCTCAGTACCGAAGAGGTAGATAGGGGAACTGCCAAGAGAGATATGAGCGGCGTAGGACAGGCCGTGGGAGCCGCAGGCGCGCGATATCTCTTCCGTGGCTATGGCATAGCAGACTGTGTCGCCACCCGCGCCGCCGTACCTCTCTGGCCAGGGCAGTCCGAGGAGGCCCAACTCTCCCATCTTCTTGAAGTTCTCCTCGGGAAACCTGCCCTCCTTGTCCACGTCGGCAGCGATGGGCCTGATTTCGTTCTCAGCGAAATCACGCACCATCTCCCTGATCATGTTCTGTTCTTCTGTTAACTCAAAGTCCATACTCTCGTACCCTCTTGTGAACGGCATACGACCGTCCCAGGCGCATGGGACGGTCCTGCGCTTCGGGCCAAGCAGCGCTGGCGCACTCGATTCTGGCTAGATGGGCTTGAAGTACTTGACGTCCAGGATCGAGCCTTCGCGGTCCTTCTTGGGCTTGAGAACCGCCTCTACCGTCATGTCGATCTCCACCTCCGCGGGGTCAACTTCCCCGAGTCTGTGGACGATGCCACCGTGGGCTCCATCGAACCTGATGAGAGCAAGGACCTCGGGCTGGGCCATCGCCTCGTCAGCCAGGTTCCGAGTGAGAATGGTGTACGTATAGACGCTTCCCCTGGTTCCTAGCTCGATCCACTGGTCCAACTGGGCGAAACAGCGCTCGCAGTACATGGTCGGTGGAACGTAGGTCAGTTCGCAGACTGGACAGACGGTGCCCAGAAAGACGCCTTGGTCCTTGATGGCACGCAGGAATCTCTCGCCAGCGATACCCACAGTGTATTCGCTCTCCAGGGGCATGTCGCCGTGCCAGACCCTTGCCTCCCCTGGAGTTCCTATACGTTCGATGAGGGACATTTCGTTTCCTCCCCGGATATCACCGCGACCAGGCTAGCTAGCTCACTGACCCGCTGCGGTGCTCTTTTACAAAGGTTTGAAGTACTTGATGTCCGTGATGGCACCCACCCGCTCCTCAGGCGGCTTCCACACGGCCTGCACTTTCATGCCGATCTTGACTTCCTTGGGATCGACCTCCTCTAGCAGATGGAGGAAGCCGGCGTTGGAGGCCCCGTCGATGTCGATCACCGCGGGGATCTGCGGCTCCTTGGCCCTACTCGCGTCCCAGCGGATATAGCAGACGGAATATGTGTTCACCGTACCTGTGTCTTGGAGGTACACCCAGTCGTTCATCGGCTCCCAGCACCACTCGCAGACCACGCGCGGGGGAACGACCACGCGCCGGCAGCGCCTGCACTTGATGCCGATGATCCTCCCGTTCTTGAGCTCCTCCAGGTAGCGGCTGATGGCGACACCTGCATCCCATCCATACTCGAGCTTGGGTTTCCAGTAGGTGGTGAGGACCTTGCCGGCATCCAAATCGGCCTGGCTCAAGGGTGTACCGGGAAAACTCTCGATATTGGCACTCATGTCACGAACCTCCCATGGTCTGAGCTGTTGGTTGGTGCTGACTCCATTAGACACCCAGTACGACGACGCAGCCTACCTGCATCAGGTCACCCCACGACTGGGCCAGGCCGGTACGCGGCTGCCCGGGCACCTGTCTCTTGCCCGCCTCCCCTCGTAGCTGCCAGAAGATCTCGTTCAGCTTCATGACACCTGAAGCCGCGATGGGGTTGCCTACACCGAGCAGGCCACCTGAAGGGCACACTGGCATGTCGCCATCCCGCGCTGTCACGCCGTCGGCGGTGAGGCGAGGCGCCTCGCCCTTTTCGCAGAGCAGAAGACCTTCCAGGTGGTGCAGCTCCTTGTAGTCGAAGGGGTCGTAGGGCTCCACGACGTGGATCTCCTTCCTCGGCTCTCTGATGCCCGCCATGTCGTAGGCCATCCGCGCCGCAGACTCTACGTACTTGGGGTAGTAGAGGTCGCGATTGGTCCAGTAGGCGGTGTCGAGGGACCAGCCAACGCCCTTGATCCATACCGGCTTGTCGGTGATACGCTTGGCCACGTGCTCGGCGGCGAGAACCATGGCAGCCGCTCCGTCGCTAGTAGGGCTGATATCCAGTCGCTGGACAGGCCAGGCCAGGACCTCGGAGTTCAGGACGTCTTCCACTGTGATGTCGGCTGCCAGTTGGGCGCACGGATGGTCGAGAGCATTGCGTTTGTTCTTCACTGCCACCCGAGCGATGTCTTTCTTCTCGAGGCCATGTACAGTCATGTAGCGGTTCATCTCCAGGGCGAAGATCCACACAAGATTCGGCTTCAGCGGTCGCTCCGTGGTGTGATCGAAAATGGTGAGGAAGGCGCCTTGAGGATGAGGCTTGCAACTCGACATCTTCTCCTCACACACCACAAGGCACGTGTCGAAGAGCCCCGACGCTACGTGATACCAACCCTGGATGGCAGCGAACACTCCAGTGCCCCCACCCACGTAGCATCTCATGTATGGCTTGTTCCAGGCTCCAGCCCCGTCGCTCAAGTATTCGCCCTTCATGTGCAACCCGTCGAACGCGTCTGGAGCGGTTCCGAGGGCTACCGAGTCGATGTCCTCGAGAGTCATCTCACATGAGTCCAGAGCCATCTTGGAGGCCTGGTACGCCAACTCTCGTCCAGTCTCCTGTGCTCTGCGCATGAACTTGGTCATACCGGCTCCGACGACGGCCACTTTTCTCATACCCATTCCGAACCTCCTTGCTAGTCGTAAGCAGAAGTGGGTGCCTCCATCGAGGCTCGCCCAGGGATTGCTCTAGACGCCAAGCACAACGGCAGCTCCGCTGGTGGTGGGGATGCCTCGCCAGCCAAAGGCGAGGCCGGTTTCCA
>Ga0315553_10000365_pt1 | contig 41018 bp, 40 predicted proteins | sample SalMarSW160140MG_FD_203099 | JGI IMG/M metagenome (GOLD analysis project Ga0315553, IMG submission 203099) | Salt marsh sediment microbial communities from the Plum Island Ecosystem LTER, Massachusetts, United States - Salt Marsh Sediment SW1601-40 ... | reverse complement strand
GTATGGCCTTACGTAATTCCGCTTCAGCACGCTTAAGCATAGGCAAGAAACTTTTGCCCATTTCCTGGTTCCGGTATCTCCCGCCTGGTCCAACGATATCAAAGCCGTGACTGCCGGCATAGGCGATATCGCCAATCCCAACCATATTCTGCACGTCACCCAGGTCGCGGCCGCTTATGATGGCCACCGAATAATGCTTTGTCAGTCGTTTGATCACCTTCTTGGCCTTATCAGAAAGGGCTGCATCCTTTGGGTCTTCAACAATAGGTGTTAGCGTACCATCATAATCGAGGAAAATAGCGGGTATTCTTTCGTGCAGTTGCTCAAAGATCTCATCCTTCCTCTCAAGGGCGGAGGGCAAGCTGTCCACGGTTTGATGTGTCCTGGCTGATCGACGAGAACTGGTTTGGCGAATTTCAATCTGGGACAAGTCCTGCACTACAATATCGGCGCCTCGCTTCTTCAGTTCTTTCCCATGGTTAGCCCGGTCCAACCCGATAACAAGCTTGAAGTTTCCCCGGCGCCCAGCCTCGACACCGGCGAGTGCGTCTTCGACAATGGCTGTCTTTTCAGGCTTTACTTTAAGCAGTTTTGCCGCTTCAAGGAAAATTGCCGGGTCGGGCTTACCTTTAAGTTGAAGTTTAACGGAATCAACGCCGTCCACTTTGACGCTAAATAGGTCCTGAATACCGGCAGCCTTCAGCATGGCCTCAGCGTTGCGGCTTGCCGATATAATCGCCGTACGGATACCGCTTGACCTTAGCTGCTTTACGAATGTAATGGAGGATTCGTAGAGGTTTACGCCCTGCTTTTTTAGACGCTGGAGAAAATACCGGTTCTTCCGATTGCCGAGTCCGCATATGGTCTCCTTATCCAGCTTATCCTCCGGGTTTCCGTACGGAAGCGAGATGCCACGAGACTCCAGAAAACCCTTAACCCCATCATACCGGGGCTTGCCATCAACATGGCGGCGGTAATCCGAATCAGCATCAAACGGCTGAAACTGCTCTCCCTGTCGCTCAGCACGTTTCCTGAGGTATTCATCAAACATCTGCTTCCAGGCAGCGGCATGAATAGTGGCAGTTTCGGTTATCACACCATCCATGTCGAAAACCACGGCATCGATCTCTTTTGAACTAATTTGCAGTTTGTCCATTTTTGCTATCACTCCTTTCTTGGACGCCAGCGGTTCAGTAGAGGACACAATATAATTGCCGGTTGCTTGCAATTCGCGACCTGTACCGGATGTGTCATAGCCACCGAGCAACCAAAAAGTCGTGAAACAGCAAACGTGCTCACTTGCGTTTCTTAAGCGTAATCTTCATCCAGATATCTGTTAGCGCCATCCGGTAGTTACCTTTGAATGCCGTTTGCTCTAGCATGCCCTTAATTACGGTCTGGTATTCTTCCAGGCTGAAACCATGTAGCATAGATGTTCTGCGTCCAAGTCGGCTAACCAGGAACCCGTATTTCTCACTCATTTTTCTTCTATCAGCCCGGTTGTTGAAAACCTCGGGACACCCATCGTATATCCAGGCTTCCCTGCCGGGTTTTAGAACACGATAGCATTCATCAAACACCATGCGTGGTGTCTTCCAATGGTGCGAAGCGCCCGTACTAATCACAAGGTCTATCGAATTCTCCTCGAAGGGGAGTTTGGCCGCATTGCCAAACACAAATCGAGCGTTATCAACGCCTTTTGCATGGCGTCTTGCAATCTTGACCATTTGCCTGCTGAGGTCTATGCCATAGACCTGCAGGCCGGGTGACCTCTTGGCAATCTCTATTGACAAATAGCCTGTTCCCGAACCCAAATCAAGAATAGTCCCGTTCTCCATCCTTTCCACTATGTTATTAGCTATCTTTGTTTCAGGCTTCCGAAGAACTTTTGCCACCGTCGCATTGTAGAATATGGCACCGGGGGTTGGGATTGCTTCAGGCTTCCTCAGTGCATCCTTGATGAATCTTGTTAGAGACATGATTATTCCTCGAGCAAGATGTCGCTGAAATCACGCTACAGTGGGAAGCCCACTTCGCCCATCTTAACATATCCTTTGTCCTCAGCAGGACAGATGACTGCGAAATCACAACCTCCACAAGCCGAACTGTGCCGAGGAAGATTATAATCCACCCCAAGAAAGGAGACAAGCAGCCTCCGCCTTTTCTCCAAGCTACATGGGGTGTTCCCCTACTGGTGGGAGTTTGGCAGATTCTACAAGAAAGAGAAAGGAACTTATGTTCCTGATGATGAGTTGGTGAGGTTATCTTTGATTGCTTTTGAGGAAAGGAGAGAAACTAATTGCTGGTTTGATATATTCGTAGATGTTAGAAAGTATGGTTGGGAAGGCGTATTTAAGATGCAGAATGAGAAATGGAAGGCAATTCAGGGGTTGAAAATAGGAGTAGCTTCTTTAAGCTAGGGTGTGTAATATAATAATACTATGGACTGGCAAGTAGTTTTTTTCATGGATACTGCCGGCAATGAGCCGATAAAGGATTTTATCTTGGAACAGCCCGATGGGGCAATCGCTGAAATCATACACGTATTCAAGCTACTTAGGGAATTCAACATACAGCTGGGTATGCCTTATGTTCGAAAGATAGATAAATCCGGCCTCAGGGAACTGAGGATAAAACACAGTTCGGACTTATACCGGATATTCTACTTTGCTTATACAGGGCAGAAGTTCGTATTACTGCACGCTATCCTGAAAAGGAGCGACAGAACGTCGGAAGGTGATATAGAACTAGCAATAAAAAGAATGAATGATTATAAGTCAAGGTATTGACAAGGTATTGATAGGGTATTGACATTATAACATATATGTTATATAATATGTTGTAATAAGTATTTTAGGTGGGTAAAGAATGGTAAATAAAAAAGCCACGAACTATGACGAATTTGAGGCAGAGCTTCTCAAAAAGCCTGAAATCCGAAAGGAATATGAGGCTTTGAAGCCCAAATACGATATGGTAAGAATCCTGATAAAGCGCAGGAGCAAACTGGGAATGAGCCAGACGGAGCTTGCTAGGAGAATTGGAACAAGACAGCCTGCAATATCCAGACTGGAAAAAGGCGATTATAATACCACACTCAACACTCTTTTTAGGGTAACGGAGGCGCTGGGTTTGGATATTTCTCTAAAAGCTAGGAGAGCAACCTAGCTCAAAAGCGATAAAGTCCGTCTTTAGAGAGACCAAATTCCCCCTTAATACGAGGGTGGGAAACGCTATTATTAGGATTTAAAAATGAGGCAAGCGGCCTCTGCCTTTTCCACAAGCTACATGGGGGATGGGTTATGTATAAGAACGCCGTCAAGAACGGCTGAAAGCTGGGTCAACCTTTTGGTTTAATCTGCATCATAGTAAATAAAGATGGGTAAGGAGGCACCAGCATGACAGGTAAAATGAAGCTCTACATTGGGCTGCTGGTGCTAGGATTGACAGCTATAGGAAGTGGAGTATGGATGCTGGCAAAATTCCCGCCTCATATCGATATTCCTGAAGAGCCTCCGGTCATATACGAGCAAATCGACTATATCATGGGGGGAGAGTCCAGCTACCTCTACATTTACGATGATGGGAGTATCATCTATATCGAAGAGAAAGGATTCCGACCACCTGGAGCCAAGCATACCAAAACCTGGAAAACGGGTAAACTTACACCCCACCAGATGGATAACCTCCTGACGTACTTCGAGAACAGCGGCCTGCACGAACTAGACGAAGACTACTGGTTCCCGGGAGAACCAGCCGGGCGTGGTGGCATGTATATTGGTGATATGGTGTTCACTATTTCCGTCAATAGCGGAAACCTGAGCAAGACGGTAACTGCGTCGCACTACCTGACACCTCCGGATATGCCGCCTCCGCTCAATGAGATATACACAAAGCTCAAGAACATTGCTGAAACTAAAACGGAGGAGGTTTACCACGAACTTATCAAATCAGGGATTGGACCCTGTTGGGCTAGATTATCGATGCACTAACTATGGTTTGCTTAATGCAGCCAGCAGCACATTAGTCCATATTGTTCAGTTCAGGCAACAAAATCCTGAATTGTGGATTGGCTTTGCACGAAGAAGTATTACTGCCGAAATTCGGTTACTACTATGTGGAAATTGAACTGCTTGGCTTTCTCAATTCACGATTGCTATGCTTGCTCCAGAAAGGAGGCAAGCGGCCTCCGCCTTTTTCACAAGCTACATGGGGGACTAGGTAGCGAGTCCCGCCGCTTTCAGGATATCGGGAACCACCTCTTCCTTGCCTATAGCCATGACATGGACTCCATCGCATATGGATTCTTTTTTTATAGTGGCAATCATCCGACCCGCGATTTCTATACCTTTATAGATTGCCTCGCCTTTGGGGGCAGCCGCTAATTCATCAATCAAGTTCTGGGGCACAAAGACGCCAGGGACATTTTCGTTCATATACTTCGCCATCCTGGCTGACACAAGCAGAATGATGCCGGCCAGTATCTTGACCGGGAACTGGCGGGCATGTTCCATAAACTTAGCAAATTTGTCCAGGTCGTAGATGGCTTGAGTTTGGAAGAATTCGGCACCGGCTTCAATCTTCTTTTCGAACTTGATTAACTGAGGCTCAATCGGGTTTGCCTCAGGTGTGACTATGGCTCCGGCACAGAACTCCACAGCCCCGTCGAGGTCATTATCTCCCAGGTCTTTGCCCGCTTCCATCTGCCGAATTGTCATCAGCAACTGTGTTGAATCCAGGTCGAAAACGCCCTTGGCCGCCTTGTGGTCGCCAACTACAACAGCATCTCCAGTCAGGCAGAGGACATTTCTTATGCCTCTGGTGTATGCGAAGAGAAGCTCGGCTTGAAGGGCAAGGCGATTACGGTCGCGGCAAGTCACCTGTAATATGGGCTCGCCTCCTTGCTCTTTAATAGCCAGACAGCCGCCAATGGAGGGAAAGCGCATTACGGAACTCTGGTGGTCAGTGACATTCAGCGCGTCTACTCTATCCTTGAGAAGGTCGATATGGTGGAGCATCTTCTCAATGTTCGTCCCCTTCGGTGGACCAATTTCGCTGGTTATCACAAATTTACCGGATTTGAGAACTTCCCTAAAACTCTGCGCCATAGCTCCTCCTTCACGTAATCCTGATCGTTCGCGGCCTGAGGACCGCGTTGTAATCTCTGGGGGAATAATACTTACGCATCAAATCAAGCCGTCCCTGTTCTTCCAGTCGCTGATATATGAGAGTCCAGGCACAATCCTTTTCCTTATCCACCTCGCACTTACCATTGTCGGTGCCACCACATGGGCCGTTAAGCAAACCTTTGTGACATGCCGTCAGAGGACAGATGCCAGCAGTTTGCCCCAGGACACACTGACCACACTGGGCGCAAACCTCTTGAAAATAGCCCGGACTGTCCTCGACGCCTATGAAAAGCGTATCCAGAGCTGGAATGACCGGCTTGTCAATATAGGTGCTCAGTTTATGCACCCCTAAAGCACAGGACATGACCAGAATACATTTGGCATTCTGAATGGCTCCATTATTTTCCTTAACAGCTACTTCGGTCATTTCATCACAGGCGGTAGGGATAACTGTCCAACCGGTGACCAGCTTGCCCAGTTCTTGCAGGCGTTCCCTCATTTCCAAGACCTCATCCTTCCCACCCGTCTTAGTCATTGTGGCGCATGTGCCGCAACCGGCAATATACACCCGGTCAAACCCCTCTAACTGCTGCTCTATTTCCTCAAAAGTCTTTTGCTTAGTAATAGATTTCATGTCTAACCTCCCATAAATTAAATCCTAAATCCTAAGTTCTAAGCTCTAAACAAATTCAAGATTCTAAGTCATTGCGAGCGAAGCGAAGCAATCTCAGCACCAACCTTCGAGATTGCTTCGTCACCCCGATTCATCGGGGCTCCTCGCAATAACACCTGGTGAACGCTTATTTCTATTTCTCTAAGTCGCATCTTAAGCAACGCTTAGCCTCCTGTCTCGCCTTCTCCTCAGAAAAGCTCAACTCTATCTCTTTGAAGCTACCTTTCCTCTCCTCAAGAGGGAGATGAGGTGTTTCCGGCCTGAATTGAGGTTCCCAGCTTTCTTCTTCCTCTCCACTTATTTCTTCCTCAATAACGCTGGGCTTCAGGTCATACATCTCGACCCGTGAGGTATCGCCCTGGAGATATTTGTCTATGGCGATGGCTCCTCTCCGGCCAGCCGCAATAGCTTCTACAACCATGCCTGGCCCGGAGACAAAATCCCCCCCGGCAAAGACCCCGGGAACATTGGTAGCTAACCTGTTTTCATCAACCGCCAGCCTTTCCCACCGGGTACGCTCAAGAGCACTATCCGCGGGTAAAAACGACAGGTCCGGAGCCTGCCCCACAGCAGCAATAACGGTATCCGCGGGAGCAAAAAACTCTGAGCCAGGAATGGGAATCGGGCGACGGCGTCCACCGGCATCGGGCTCACCCAGCTTCATGTGGACACACTGTAAACCGGTCACTTTCCAGTCGCCGCTTACTACGCGGGTGGGGCTGACGAGGAAATTAACCTGGACGCCTTCAGCCAGAGTCTCATCATACTCCACCTCAGTTACCGGCATCTCTTCCCGCGACCGACGGTAAAAGATACTCACCTCATCGGCACCAATGCGAAGAGCCGTACGAGAAGAGTCAAGGGCTACATTACCACCGCCGATAACAGCCACCCTGCGTCCAATCTTAACAGGCTTGCCAACCTTCACATCTCTGAGAAATCTCAAACCATAGTAGAAGCCCTCGATGTCCTCCAATTCTCCGGGTATGCCAATAATCTGGCTCTTTTGCGCCCCAGCGGCAATAAAGACAGCTTCGAAGCCACTATCTTTGATATCTTCTATGGTGAAATTTACGTTGATTGGCGTGTCGTATTTTATCTCCACTCCCCGCCTGGCGATATAATCTATCTCCTTTTCAATAACCTCCCGCGGCAAGCGGAAGTCAGGTATAGCTACCGAGAGCATACCTCCGCCTATGGGGAGGGCTTCGAAGACCGTCACAGGATAGCCCATCTGAGCCAGAAAGTAGGCGCAGGACAACCCCGTAGGTCCCGCCCCTACTACCGCTACTTTTTGGCTGTGAGTCTGGGGAAAGGGTTCTGGTTCAGGTAATTCTCCAACGTGGTCAAAATACCAGTCGGCGGCAAAGCGCTTAAGCGTCCTGATAGCTACGGGGTCGTCGAGTTCCCCGCGGCGGCATCTTCCCTCGCAGGGGTGATGACAGATGCGGCCGCAAATAGCGGGGAAGGGATTACGCTCCCAGATGGTGTTGACAGCCTCCAGATACTCACCATCGGCAATTTGAGCCACATATTTAGGAATATTGATTCCTACCGGGCAGGTATGCTGGCACGGTGATATCATGAGGGCATCGCAGACGGCGGCCGGGCATTTCTTCTCTCTTATGTGGGCTTCATATTCGTCTCTGAAGTACTCAAGGGTGGTGAGCACGGGGTTGGGACAAGTCTGTCCCAGACCACAGAGCGAGCATTCCTTAACTGTCCTGGCTATGGTGAGCAGAGTATCCATATCCTCTTCACGCCCGTTGCCCTGAGTGATTCTGGTCAGTATCTCCAGCATCTGTTTGGTTCCCAGGCGGCAAGGGACACATTTTCCACAGGACTCAGATTGAGTGAAGCTCAAGAAATATCTGGCCACATCCACCATACAGGTGGTCTCGTCCAGCACCACCATGCCACCGGAGCCCATAATCGAGCCTAATTGAGCCAGTGTTTCATATTCCACGGGGGAATCGAGAAACCGGGCAGGGATGCAGCCACCCGAAGGACCACCCGTCTGCACCGCCTTAAAGCGCTTGCCCCGGGGAATACCACCCCCGATATCAAAAATGATGGTGGATAGAGGAGTGCCCATAGGCACCTCCACCAACCCACTGTTGGCAATCTTTCCCGTGAGGGCAAAGACAGCCGTCCCCTTGCTCTTTTCCGTACCTATGCCGGCAAACCAATCAGCCCCGCGGTCAATGATGATAGGAATGGAAGCCAGACTCTTTACATTGTTGATATTGGTAGGCTTTCCTTCCAGACCAGATTGGGCAGGAAATGGGGGGCGGGGACGAGGCATGCCCCGTCGGCCCTCGATGGAAGCCATTAGAGCCGTTTCCTCCCCGCAAACAAAGGCCCCGGCGCCTTCTTTGATGTGCACCACAAAATCAAAGCCCGAGCCGAGAATATCTTTACCCAAAAAGCCTTTTCCCTGGGCTTGCTCTAAGGCAGCGTGAACTCGCTTTACTGCCAAGGGATACTCAGCACGGACATAGATGTAGCCCTCATTGGCACCTATGGCATATCCAGCAATGGTCAGCCCTTCAACAACAGCGTGGGGGTCTGCTTCCAGGATGGAGCGGTCCATAAAAGCACCGGGGTCGCCTTCGTCGGCATTGCAGATGACATATTTCTTTTCTCCGGGAGCGCTTCTGCAAAACTCCCACTTGCGACCGGTGGGGAAGCCAGCGCCACCCCGCCCGCGGAGGCCGGATTTCTTAACCTCCTCAATAACCTGCTCGGGAGTCATCAAAAGAGCCTTTCTCAGCGCCCGATAACCTCCATTAGCAATGTAATGCTCGATTTTTTCCGGGTTGATACGCCCGCAATTTCGCAGAATGACACGCTGCTGTTTCTTGTAGAAGTTTATCTCTGCATAGTGCGGCATAGCTTTGCCAGTTACCGGGTCATGATAGAAAAGACGCTCCACAGGCTTGCCATCTCGAAGATGAGAGGCGACAATTTCTGGAGCATCCTCGGCCTGAACACGGATGTAGAAAATACCCTCAGGTTCAACAACTATGCTAGGACCTTGCTCGCAAAGGCCATGACCGTGGCAGCCACTTATTTCTATCGCAGCGTTCTTCAGCTTTTGCCGAGTTACCTCTGCCTTGAGGGCCTCATAGACAGCATCAGACCCCATGGAAAGACACGGCGTCTCCTGACATACGAAAACAGTACGATTGTCTTGCATACTACCCTCCACCTTCCCGATCCCTGAACAATTGCTCCACTTTTTTGGGATTCATGTGACCATGAACACGGTCAGCAACGACTATGTTGGGGGCCAGGGCACAGACGCCGATGCAGGCCACGGTTTCCAAGGTGTATTCCATATCAGGGGTAGTCTCGCCTTCCTCTATATCCAGGTGCTGCTTAACCAGTTTCAATATCGTCTTCCCTCCCCGCACATGGCAAGCTGTCCCCCGACAAACTCTGACAACTTTTCTGCCTTGTGGCTGAGTGTAGAGCTGGGTATAAAAACTAATAACCCCCTGCACCTGACTGGGGAAAAGCCCCAAGCTTCTGGCTATAATCGGGATAGACTGAGGAGGGATATATCCGACCTCATTTTGGATTTTTTGCAGCAGCGGTATCATTGCCCACTTCTGCTGACTATATTCAGAAACAATGGCATTTACTCGTGCCAGGTCAGCCTTTGTGATTTTCTTCGCTTTCTTCATAAAGCTTCACCCTTTCTATTCTCATACCAAGTAGCACGGGGGCTTGTCCCCCATCCTTTTGCCGAGGACAAGCCTCGGCATTACAATTTCTCTATTTTTACGCTGCATGTTTTCTGTGAAGGCGCTTTTGTTTCTGGATTTAAGACAATGTCGAATAGCTCGTTAACCGGAGTCTCCGGGAATGAAACCGGCATAAAGAGCATCCCTTCACGTAGTGTATCGGTAAACCTGACCATTGCGGTAACCTCGCCTATAGGTGAGGCTAGCTTGACCTTCTCGCCATCAGTGATGGCAAGTTTTTTGGCGTCAGACTCACAAATTTCCACAAAAGCCTCTGGGGAGAATTTTTTCAATCGTGAAGACCTTGAGCTTCTGGAGCCAGTGCCAAAGTGATAAAGAGTGGTCCCGGTGAGCAGAGTAAAGGGATAATCTGATTTCCTCTCCCTTGCTTGTGGAGTATATTTGATGGGGGAGAAACGGGCAAATCCCTTTAAGAGTTGCCTGCCATAGGTGCGTCCTGTTTCCCCATAGGCTAACTCATCCTGTCTTTCGGAATCAGTATAGTCTTCGTATGAAGGAACTAATTCCTCAATCTCATTCATAACATCCTGTAGAGAGGAATATGGCATCGGGAACCCCATTTTGTCAGCCAGTCGCAGGATTATCTCCCAGTCTGGCAGGCTTTCACCAATAGGCTTGATCGCTTTACGCACCCTGTTTACCCTGCCCTCAAAATTAGTAAATGTTCCTTCCTTTTCGGCGAAGCTCGCAGCAGGTAGAACCACATTGGCTAGTTTGGCCGTCTCGGCAAGGAACATATCCTGCACAACCAAGAAATCAAGTGAAGACAGGATTTCTGCAACGAGTCTCGAATTTGGAAAGCTCAAGACAGGATTTTCCCCTACGATGTACATGCCTTTAATCCTTCCCTTTTTTACCTGTTCCATAATCTCCAGGGTCGTTAGTCCAGGTTCAGCCGGCAGACTTGCTCCCCAACATTCTTCGAATTTTCCCCTGGCCTGGGCATCCGTTACACTCTGATATCCAGGCAGAAATTTGGGCAGTGTTCCCATGTCGCAGGCGCCTTGTCCATTGTTTTCCCTTTGCAGGGCATACATGCCACCTCCCTTACGCCCGATATTTCCTGTCAGTAACGCCAAATTTGCCAGGGCTCCCACACCATCCGTTCCTCCGGTATGCTGCGTGATTCCTGTGCCATAAACAATTGCCGCCCGGCTTGCCTTAGCATAAAGTCGAGCGGCGGCACGAATTTCTTGACCTGTAATGCCAGTAGTCTTCTCGACGTACTCCAGGGTATACTTTTTCAAGCTTTCGTCAAAAGCTTCAAAATTATCTGTCCTTCTGGCGACAAATTCTTCATCCAGCAAGCCTTCGTCAATAATCACCTTGGCCATCCCATTTATAAGAGCCACGTCAGTGCCGACTTCAGGTCGTAGCCAAAGGTGGGCAAACAAAGAGAGCTTTGTCTGCCGAGGATCTATCAACAATAATTTGGCACCGCGCTGTTTGACGGCACGCTTTATGGCATAACCGACGGCCGGGGCTGAGGAACTGAGATCAGTCCCGATGACTAATATAAGCTCTGATTGCTCCAGGTCACTAAGATAATTTGTAGTACCGGAGAAGCCAAGGGAAGACCCCAGGCCGACACGACTGGCGGAGTTATACAAGCGACTGCCATTATCAATATTGTTGGTGCCCAGCACAGATCTGGCGAACCTCTGCAAAAGGTAGTTCTCTTCATTAGTGCACTTAGAGGAGCCCAGGATGGCTAGGCTGTCACCACCATATTCATCCTTTATTCTCTGGAATTGAGCGCCTACCAATTCCAAAGCTTTTCCCCAGGACAGTTCCTCAAAATCACCGTTACCTTTGACCAGGGGTTTGAGCAACCTATCCGGGCTATGGATAAAATCACAGCCATAGCTCCCCCTCACGCAAAGCAAACTATGATTTACCGGGGTTTCCTTACCGGGTATGACCCGCACGACCTGATTATCCTTGACTTCTAAGCAAATACTGCACCCGCAGCCACAAAAGGGGCAAGTCGTTTCCGTCGTAGATTTAGTCGTGCCCCCATATATCCTGTCCTTCTCCATTAATGCTCCTGTAGGACACAGCGCCACACAAGTTCCACAGAAAGTACACTCGGAGTTCTCCAGGGGCAAATTGTTCAGTGTCGCCGGTATGGTCGTAAATCCTCGTTGAAAGTAGTCAATAGCACCTTCAACGACTAGTTCCTGGCAGGCTCGAATACATTTGGCGCAAAGTATGCACTTGCTCAAATCCCGCTCAAGGAAAGGATTGACCTCTTCAATGCTGGCCATCTGGGGAATCCTTTGCAACTCCACCAATCCGATGCCCAAGTCTGAGGCAATTCGGCGTAGCTGGCAGCGATTGCCTTTATCGCATACCAGACAGGAATCAGGATGACTGGTAAGCATCAGCTTAACTATGGTTTTACGGCGCTCAATGACTCGTGGGGAATGCGTGTTGATTACCATCCCCGATGCTATCGGTGTAACACAAGACGCCAATAAGGCACTATTTCGTTCGTCCTCTACCAAACAGACACGGCAAGCCCCGACCGAAGTGAGTTGAGGATCGTGACAGAGTGTGGGAATATCTATACCTGATTCTTTCGCCAGTTCCAGGATGGTCATTCCCGGATAGCCACTTACCTCACGACCATCAAGAGTAATGGTTATCGGCTGCAACCCAATATCCTCCTTCATAACCCAGCAGGTGGGGGTAAGGCATTTCAAAGGGAATTATTTATTTTTATCTACGCCCTCCGGCCAGTGGGCAGACACGTAGGCAAAAGACCGAGGGAAGTATCTTCCTTCACCTACTGTCCTTATGCCAGTCAAGAGGTCGGAACTGGCAGCGCTCTTGGCAATAAAGCCGTAAGCTCCTACCTGCTTAGCAACAAACATGTTCTCTTCTTCATCATATTGGGTTAGGATCAAAACCTTTGTCTCCGGCCATTCTTTAGTTATTCTTTTCGTTGCTTCAAGTCCGCTCATCACCGGCATGACTATATCCATCACCGCTACATTCGGCGTGAGACGCTGCATTTTATCAATGGCATCTTGCCCGTCAACAGCTTCACCTATTACTTCCATGTCTTTTTGAAGACTCAACAGGGCGCAAATTGCTTCCCTGACTACGGCATGGTCATCCACCACCAGCACCTTAATTTTTCTCAGTGCCTTATCCAGGAATTTCTCAGCCCAAGCCACTATTGAAGCTGACTCGACTGGCTTGATTAAATATTGTTCGGCTTCAAGCTTCAAGCCCTCGTCCATACGCCACCCCTTAATCAATTGCTTTTCCGGTGTGGCATCAACCACAATGAGAGGCACTTCTTTGAAATTGGGGTTCTGCTTCAACCACTGGTGCAGCTGAAAGGCATCTCCACGCGGCATTATTGTTCCCAGAATAATCAGGTCAGGTTTCTCTTGACGCGCTATCTCCTCCGCCTGTAATCTGTTGCCAGCAGTAAGCACCTGCCAACCTTTTGCCAGTAATTTGGCTTGCATATCCTCAATGAAATCCGACTCATCATCCACCAGCAGAATTTTAGTGTTCTTTTCCATCTTTCACCCCCTTGCCAACTACATGTTTTTAGGAGTTTTTTAGCTTGCTATATAAATTATAAAGCCCGGTCTACTGAAGGAATAGAGGTGTTTACCCCAGAAAGCAGGAAAATATCACCGCAATTTTCTGCAGTTAATCGCTCATTTATGTGGATAACACTACCCATTAGTGGGGTGTTGGAAATAAGCGGTGCCGTGAAGATTACGAATAATAATCTCAGACGGTGATAATGCCCTTGCGCAGAGCATATTTGATCAGCTCAGTACGATTGTGGATATCAAGCTTGGCCATAAGATTGGTCTTATGCCTCTCAACCGTTTTCGGGCTAAGAACTAACATAGCTGCTATTTCTTGGGTAGTATGCCCCTCTGCCACCAGTTTAAGCACCTCTCTTTCCCGATTCGTTAACTGCTCGTAGGGGTCTTGACTCTCCTTCATACTGGCTACTTGTTGATAATCCTCGACTAAAAACCTGGCTACAGAAGGTGACAGGAAGGAATCCCCCCGGTAAACGGAGCGGATACCAGCGGCAAGCTCCGAAGATACTGCTGTCTTACTGATGAAGCCGGAGGCTCCGGCTTCAATCACCGGGAATACATAAGCTTTGTCATCATATTGGGTCAGCGTCAATACTTTTACCTTGGGAAATTCCTTGCGTATTCTTCGTGTGGCCTCTACCCCATCCATAATAGGCATAGCAACATCCATGAGTACCACATCAGGCATAAGCTCTCTGACCATTTCCAATGCTTCCCTTCCATTGGCGGCCACACCTACTGCTTCTATATCCCCGGTAAGAGCAAGCAATGCACAAATACCATCACGTACGATGGCATGGTCGTCAGTCACCAGTACCCTTATTTTCGCCATATCTAATGTCTTGACCTATGGGAATCTTTGCCCAAAGCGTAGTTCCTGTTCCAATCTTGGACTCAACGCCACTGGTGCCGCCAAGAAAGCCAATCCTCTCTCTCATACTGAATAATCCACGGCCTCGCCCACTTTCCTCTACATCGGTGATTTTGGAAACATCAAACCCTTGCCCATCGTCGCTAATAGTTAGCGAGAACTCATCTGGTTGATATACCAGCACTATGGAAGCATTCTTGGCTTTAGAATGCTCGACAATGTTGCCGATAGTTCCCTGAACAACGCGGAAAAGAGCAGCCTCTACATCAGATGGAAACCTCATTTCCGTCCCTTTAACCTCCACTGTTACATTAATGTTTAAGGGCTGAAGCCTACTGTGGGCATGCTGGCGAACAGCAGCGACTAACCCCAGCGTATCCAATACAGCAGGGTGGAGATTGGAAATTACCCTACTTACTTCCTTATGTACCTGCACTGTCAGCGATTGGACTTTCTTCAGTCCAGCAATTAACTCAGCATCTGGATTACCAGACTTCGCAAACATTTCAATCAGAGCTTCTAGCTGAAGTGCTATCCCGGAGAGCGATTGACTGGTCTCATCGTGTAGCTCACGGGCAATCCTCCTTCGTTCCTCTTCCTCTGCTACAAGATTCTGCCGTGCAAGTTTTCGTAATCTTTCCCGTGCTTTCCTCAGCCGCTCATGCAGCCTTGCCTGTTCGATAGCCGTGCCAAGTTGGTCCCCAATCGAGTGCAAGAGATGCACGTCTTCTTTGGTGAAGCTATGTGGCACATGGCTAGCAACATTGAGCACTCCCAGAACATTATCTTTCGACCGGAGAGGGACGCTGACGAATGCCTTTAAACCCTCTAAGCCTACCAGGTCAATCCGAGCGGCATCTGGTTCTGAAGAAATGTCCTCCAGTAGCACTGCCCTGCCGCTTTGAGCTACCTTTCCTGCGATTCCTTCCCCAAGTTTAAGACGCATCTCTTCAGCATATTTGTCGGATAGACCGTGGTAAACACGGTAGAACAGCGTCTGACTCGGCTCATCCAGGAGCATTATTCCTCCAACAGTTCCATTCATTATGTTAAGCACATTATCCAAGCCAATCCTGAGAATATCATCCAACTCATGCAGACCGCTGATTGCCGCTGAGACTCGGCTCAAAGCCATAAGGCCATGATAATATTTCTCAGTCTCGCTGCCTTGATCAGACAGATTTAAACTAGAACTAGCTGAACCAGCAGCTTTCTTAACTCCCTTACTTTTTTTCATTGTCGTCGCTTCACTAAATTAGCCCTACATTTTCAAGAGCCAGCAAGGAAACTCTCAAGGTTTTCCACCTGAACAAAATACTATCCCTCAACTCAATAAGCCTATACAAAATCATGACCATTTGCAACCTCTTGTGTTTGGTACAATTAAGCAATGTATTGTTTTCGTTTACAATGGAATATGACTGGCATATAATACAGCGCACTATCAAAAACTGGAGGAAAAGCCATGAACAAAAGTCGTCTTGTTTTATCCCTGTCGATTCTAAACTTACTGGGCTTTCTCGGTACCATTGTCGTTAATGCGCTGGCCAATATCCTCCCCATAAATAACAAAACGACCGGCGAATTATCCGACCTGTATCCAAATTTGTTTACGCCGGCGGCACTGACCTTTGCAATCTGGGGGCTAATCTATGTATTGCTTGCTATCTTCGTCGTATATCCATTAATACCCTCTGTTAGAAGAGATGCCCGGAAGGTCGACTTTGTACAGAGAATCGGGCCGCTGTTCTTTATTTCCTGCCTTGCCAACATCGGCTGGATATTTGCCTGGCATTATGAAATGGTCTCTCTATCCCTGGTCATGATGCTGATACTGTTGGGATGCCTGCTAGCAATTTACTTGAGGCTAAATATCGGCAAATCAGGGGCACCGAAGGCTGAAAAATATTTTGTGCATCTTCCCTTCAGTGTCTACCTTGGCTGGATTACCATAGCCACGATTGCCAATGTCACCGCCCTACTGGTAAATATCAACTGGAACGCATGGGGTCTTGGCGAGCAATTCTGGGCAGTAGCAGTTATTATCGTTGGTATCGCTATTGCGTTATCCGTACTCTTCACCCGGAAAGACATCTTTTATTGCCTTGTGGTTGATTGGGCATTACTCGGGATACTGATAAAACGACTTTCAGTTACAACAGTGCCCGATCAAAGCGTAGTAATTGTTACGATTGTTGGCCTGGTGCTTATTACCGGCGGAGTTATAGCGCAACTGGTAAGGAAAAAGGCGTATTAGCCAAAATAGTGGTATATCTTAATCTTAAAACCTAGCTGAAGGCGTGGACGGGCGTGATAATCTGGGTGGAACATTTACAACCATCCGCATTGATAACGGTTTAATGGGCCTTTATAATTCAATGTGTTAGCAATTTTGAGATAATGGAATAGGAGGAAACAATGGCTTCTGTGAAGGATGTGCTGGACGAACTCCAGAGCAAGGCCAAGCCAGAGCAGTTAAAAGGAATGGCTAAATTCGGGATAGCAGTGGAGCAAAGATTAGGCGTCACAGTCCCCGATATGAGAAAACTGGCTAAAGAGATAGGGAGAGACCACAAGCTGGCACTGGACTTATGGAGAACCGGAATAGCCGAAGCGAGGATCGTGGCGTCGATGGTTGGTGACCCTGCTAAGCTAACTGAAGAACAGATGGAGGACTGGGTGAAAGGCATTAATTCGTGGGATGTCTGCGACCAGGTATGCATGAATCTTTTTGAAAAGAACCAATTAGCCTGGAAGAAAATTGTCGATTGGTCTGAGCGTGAAGAAGAGTTTGTCAAAAGGACTGCCTTCTCGCTGATAGCTTGTCTGGCATGGCATGATAAGAAGGCAAGCGATGAGAAATTCATCGAACTGTTTCCCGTGATAATACGAGAGGCTACGGACGAGCGTAACTTCGTCAAGAAAGCGGTTAACTGGGCTCTTAGAAACATCGGGAAAAGGAACCTAAAATTGAACGAAGCCGCAATAAATACTGCAAGGGAAATCCAGCGAATCGACTCAAAGGCTGCTCGCTGGATTGCTGCCGATGCTATCAGAGAACTGGAGAGTGACGCTATCCAAAGCAGGCTCAGGAGATGAACATTAGTGGTTTCCCTTGCATTCACACAGCCCAAGATGAGCAGAGGCCAACATCATGGCATCGTTGTCACGAATCGCTTCTTATCCTTTTTGCAGATTATCTGTGTTACATTGCGACCGGACATTGCAGCCGTGGGCAGGCCACCCCCCGGCTCAACCCACTGCCCAGCCATATAGAAGTTATCCAGCCCGGGGAGGGTCTTATTCATACGCATCCTCAGAGACTGGGCGGTGGGTAGCCACCCTTCATAGCTACCCCGCCAGTTGCCCGTGTATTTCTCCCAGGTCACAGGCGTAGCGACATCATGCATCTCCACCTTAGCAGCCAGCCCCGGGAAACGCCGGTCAAGCGCGGTGATTACCTGCTCGGCAATCTGCTCCTTCTCCGCATTATAACGCTCAGTATCTCCCCTAAGCTTCTTCCAGTAATCATAGTCAGTATTGAACTGGACTTTCAGCACCGTCTTGCCTTTTGGAGCCAGGGTAGGGTCAAAGTTGTAAATCTGCACGCCCATTCGCTTATGCTCCTGGTCAGCAATAGTAACCGGCTTGTCAATAGGGAAGCTCATCCCGGCTACTGAAGACGGCACATCATCGAACGAGTGAGCTACTCCCAGGCCGATATATACCAGCGGCGGAAACAGCTTAGGATTATCGTAATAACCCCGGATTTTTTCATCTATGTATTTTCCATCAAGCATATCAAAAATGGTGGTGTGGCCATCGGCGGCGGAGATGATGATATCGCCACGGTGCTCTGTGCCGTCAGCCAGCCGCACGCCAACCGCCTTATCATTCTCCACCACTATCTTAACCACCGGTGACTTGCAGTGAAGCTCGCCACCAAGGCCAAGGTAGCGCCGCTCAATTGCATCGGACAGCGCCAAGCCACCACCGACCAGATAACCGGCTGCCTTCCGGTGCAGCCAGGCAAGCGTCATCATTATGAATAAGAGGGGAAAATCATTTCTGAAGTCACCCCCGAAGGTAGTGGAGAAAGCCGCGCTCAGGAAGGGATTCTGGAAACGCCGGGCAAAATCAAGAGACGAGACCTTACCCCATTTTTTCATAAATCTTAAGAAGGGAAACATGGTAAACATCATCTTGAGTCCGTCAACGGGACCATATAACTCAGGGGCTTTTTCTACGGGCATGCTCAAATGAGTGCAATCACGCACCCCTTTGATAAATTCATCAATTATATCCTTGTCCTCGGGGGCAAGCTCTTTCATATGCTGCTCCAGACGGTCAATGTCAGCATGGACAGTAAAGACCTTGCCTCCCTCTCCTTCAGCGATTATGTGCTGCTCATGGTTAACGATGTTCCACCCCGGCGCCACCCCCAGCTCTTCCCAAATACGGTAGAAGCTATTTGCCGGACTGGTGCCCACCAGCCAATGCATACAGCCGTCAATGGTATAGCCCTTGCGTTTCCAGCCGGTGCATACCCCACCAGTCTTGTCATGCATCTCAAAGATAGAGGTACGGTAGCCGTTCATCTGTCCGTAGCACCCGGCAGACAGGCCGGTAATGCCCGCCCCGATGATAATCACTGACTTCTCCATAGCCACCTCCTAGACCAATTCTGAAATCATCTTACCACAAGAACATGTGCCCTATGCGCGGAATTGGGGTAAGATTCTGAAAAATATTTAAAAGCGCTTGACAGTGTGCGGGGGGGTGATAAAGTATAAACTAAGATTTGAATGAAACTAAATTATTAGTAGTGCATTACATTAGTGAGGTACATCCAATTTTTGCCCATTGGCTGGTATGGATTTAAGCGAAGAAAAGGAGCTCGTCAGACAGGCACAAAAGGCCCCCGATGCTTTTGCTAAGCTTTACGACCAGTATTATCCCAAAATCTTTGGCTATGTCCTGAGGCGGACTGTCAATCTTGAAGCTGCCCAGGATATTACTTCAGAGACATTTTTTAATGCATTGAGGAAGCTCTGGCAATTTCGCTGGCGCAATATCTCTTTTTCCTCGTGGCTGTATAAAATCGCCACCAACGAGATTAATCAGTATTTCAGAAAAGCCGGATACAAAAAATCCGTATCACTGGAGGAATTACAGGAACAGGGTTTTGAACCCATATCACCCCATGACCCCGAAAACGAACTAATAGAAGCGCAGGAAAAATTAAAACAACATCAGGATTTTCTGGAAATTCAGGTAAAAATCGTTCGGCTCTCTGCCAAATACCAGGAGGTCATCGCTCTCAGGTTTTTTGAGCAAAAACAGATTAAAGAAATCGCTGAAATCCTGGGGAAAAAAGAAGGAACGATAAAATCCCTGCTCCACCGGGCAGTGGAGCAATTAAGAGAAACAGATTAAACCACTCCACGAAAATCTTGCGACCTTTTGGGTTAAATAATGCAACCTTTTCCAGCCCCGTGCATTTATAGTAATAGAAGGAGACAAAGTTTATGAAACACGAAGACTTAATCAAGAAACTGGAAAACCTGGAAACTCCGGAAATCGAGCTGCCTGGCCATAGACACACATTAAAAATGGCTTTGCTCAACTCCGGGCGTTTTAAGGAAAGGACCATTATGGATTGGACAAAAATATTAGCCCCCGTCGCTACTGCCGTGCTTTTAATAGCGGTTTTGGGGCTTTCGGCGGTGATTAAGCCCGCGCCTCAGCCCGCGCTTCTGGGAGAGAATCAAATTAGCAGGTTCGCTTCTTATAAGCAATTGCAAGATTTCATAAAGGCAAACGCACAATATACAGCATTCCATTGGAGGGACGTCTGGATGAATGACGTCTTTAAGTCAGTAAGTGGAGAAGGCGCCATCTATGCCCTCGCTGCCTCAGACTATTCTCCCACCAATATCCAGGTTGCCGGGGTGGACGAGGCCGATATCGTTAAAACCGACGGAGAGTATATTTACCTCGTCTCGGGGAACAGGACTATCATCGTGAAGGCGTATCCCCCTGAACAAGCTCAAGTCCTATCCGAAATCGAGCTACAGGGAACAGTGATAGGAATATTCATCAACGGAGATAGGCTGGTCGTGTTTGAGGAGGAGACACCTTATTATCCTTATTATGATCTGCCGAGCTGGGTAGAAAAAACGTACGTGCCTTACATGTTTTACATATCACCTAAGACGTATATTAAAGTATATGATGTCTCAGACAGGGAAAACCCCCGCTTGCAAAGGGAGCTTTCCGCCGATGGTCAATACGTAAGTTCACGGATGATAGGCGATTATGCTTATGTGGTGATAAATGAGCCTGTGTACGAGCAAGACGATAAACCGAACCTTCCCAGGATTTATCTCGGCGGCAACGAGACGGAAATACCCGCCACAGATATCTACTATTCCGATGTCTCTGACTACTATTATATGTACACGACTATTATGGCCATCAACACACAGAACGATGACCAGGAGCCAACATATGAAACAATCCTGCTTGGAGCCAGCAGCAACCTGTATGTCTCTCTGCATAACATTTACCTGACCTTCCCGGTGTGGGGAGGGGATGTGGGGGATTTTGAAAAAAGCTCTATCCACCGGATTCATATAGAAGGTGATGAAATAGAGTATGTTGCCAGTGGCGAGGTCCCTGGTATGGTGCTAAATCAGTTCTCCATGGATGAGTATGATGACTACTTCAGGGTGGCAACCACAACCCACGAGCGAACATCCCGGAATCACGTATACATTCTGGATATGGCCCTCAATATTACCGGCTCACTGGAAGACCTCGCTCCCGGAGAAACCATTTATTCAGCCAGGTTTATGGGTGAAAAAGGCTATCTAGTAACCTTCAAACAGGTTGACCCCCTATTCGTGATAGACCTCAGTAACCCCAGTCACCCCAAACAGCTAGGGTACTTAAAGGTAACTGGCTATTCAGACTACCTGCATCCCTACGACGAGAACCACCTTATAGGGATAGGTAAGGAAACGACAGACGCGGGGGAATTTGCCTGGTATCAAGGAGTCAAGATATCGCTCTTCGATGTCACCGATGTCAGCAAACCGTTGGAGATAGACAAGGAAATAATAGGTCACAGGGGTACCGATTCGCCGGTTTTGTGGGACCACAAGGCATTTCTCTTCGATAAGTCCAGGAACTTGATGGTGATACCTGTCTTGGAGGCAAAGGTAGATGTGACGAAGTATTCTGAGGCGGAGCTTGTGTGGGCTTACGGCGAGCCTGTCTGGCAGGGCGCGTATGTATTTGATGTATCTCTAGATGAAGGGTTCCAACTCAAAGGTAGAATCACCCATATTGAGAATCTCTCTGACCTAGAAGAAGATTATTACTACTCTTACTCTTACTCTTACTCTTACTCTCCCTTCTCGGTAGAGCGGTCTCTTTACATAAACGATGTTCTCTACACTATCTCGCAGGCCAAGATAAAGATGAACAGCCTGGAGAATCTGGATTACATCAATGAGGTGCAACTCCTATACTAAATCTGGAGGTGAAAAGTTTTCGAAATGGCCAAATTTGAACAGAAGGGCAAAATAAACAGTCTGAATATTCATAGGAGGTGAATGAGATGAATACGAGAGTTATAGCCGTATTAGTCATAGTATTGCTGCTACCAGTGATAGCTTCTATTCAGTTGGCTCAGCCGGCAGCAGGCGAGGTGCTCAAATCAGATAAAGAGAGGATAACTTCACCGGATGTCAGTCCAAGTGAGCAAGCATTGCTGGTTGAGGGAAACAGCGCTTTCGCCTTCAAGCTTTATCTGGCGCTTAAAGGGGAAGAGGGTAATCTTTTCTACTCTCCTTACAGCATCTCACTGGCGCTGGCGATGACATACGCCGGAGCGCGTGGCGAGACCGCCCAACAGGTGGCTGCTACCCTTCAATTCCTGCTTGACCAAGAGAGGCTGCATCCGGCGTTTAACTGGCTCGATGCCGAACTTGCCAGCAGGGGTGAAGGCGCTGCCGGCAAGGACGGGGAAGGATTCAGGCTGAACATTGTTAACGCCATCTGGGGACAAAAGGACTACAGCTTCCTTTCCACCTTCCTCGATGTCCTGGCTGAGAACTACGGTGCCGGGCTGAGAATACTGGACTTCATAAATGAAACGGAGCAGTCACGGCTCGCCATCAATAAGTGGGTCAGTAAACAGACGAATAAACGCATTCCAGACCTTATCCCGCAAGGCGCGATTGATGAATGGACCCGCCTCGTGCTAACCAATGCTATCTACTTCAATGCTGCCTGGGCATATCCTTTCGATGAGGAAATGACAGCAGACGGCCCGTTCTACCTCCTTGACGGCGGGCAGGTAATAGTGCCCATGATGAGACAGACGGAGTCGTTCGGCTACACCGAGGGAGAAGGATACCAGGCAGTCGAGCTGCTCTATGATGGCGGTGAACTCTCCATGGTTATCTTCCTGCCTGAAGCTGGCAAGTTCGAGGCTTTTGAAGAAGGACTTCAGTCTCAGCAGGTCAGTGACGTTATAAGCGGTCTGCAACCTACCGAGGTCGCCCTGACGATGCCCAAATTCGAATTTGACTCGGAATTCAGCCTGAAGGATACCCTCGCCGGGATGGACATGCCGATTGCTTTCTCTAGCAGTGCGGATTTCTCCGGGATGACTGGTAACCCTGAGCTGTTCATATCAGACGTTGTGCACAAGGCATTCGTTGCCGTGGATGAAGCTGGCACCGAGGCTGCTGCCGCCACCGCAGTGATTATGCCAACGTCAGCGGCACCTGAACTTCCTGTGGAGGTCACCATAGACCGCCCTTTCATCTTCCTGATTCGCGACATCGAGACGGGTGCCATTCTTTTTGTCGGGCGTGTCATGAATCCCGGTGCCTGAGCAAACGCCTCCTTTACTGCACAGAGGCATTGAATAGGGTCGAGGTTAATTCCTCGACCCTATTCAATTTAAGGAATACCTTTGCCAGCCTTAAGGTATTGAGGCCTCATTGCAATCTAGACCACCGCCTGTTAAATTAAATAAAATCTTGTCGGGAGGGAGATAGCTCATGGAGATCAGATTAAACGCACACGGGCGGAACTCACTGGCGACGAAAGTCTTTTTCAGCGACGAAAGTGGTTTCGAAGTTGCCTCTGTAATCGTGACAGGTAAGACCGACGCCGTTCTTATTGATGCGCAGTGGACATTATCAAATGCCCACCGAGTAATCGCAGAAATACTGGAAACAGGCAAATATCTTAAAACGATCTATATTACTCATGCGCATCCCGACCATTACTTTGGACTCGGCACCATCGCAGAGGCTTTCCCTCAAGCCCGAGTTATAGCGCTCCCTTCAGAAGCCCGCATCATCAATAAACAGTTTTTCGGCAAAATCGAGCACTGGGAAAAAGTGATAGGAGTTATAAACGTACCCAGGAAAACAGCCGATATCGAGCCTCTTACCGAGAACTACTTCGAATTGGAAGGGCAACGTATCGAGATTATTCCGGAAGTGATGGGGGACATGAAATACAATACGGTGGTCTGGATTCCTTCAATACGGACTCTGTACGGCAGCGACGTTCTTTTCAATCAGGTACATCCCTTTACCTGCGAGCTTACCGCGGAAGAACGCCAGCAGTGGATACAGGATATCGAGCGCTTGGAGAAGATGGACGCCGAGGTGATAATTCCCGGCCACCAGAAACCTGGGATGCCCTTCGATTCCAGTTCCTGCGATTTCACCAGGGATTATCTTGTCGCTACCGAGGAAGAACTGGCAAGAACAAACGATGTTGCCGGTTTTTACTACGCCATAGTTAAACGCTTCCCTGAAGCCAACCTCTTTATCAGTAATGAAATGAATGCAAATGTGTTCAAAGGTGGATTCGATTGGAATTGGCGGGAATATTGAAGTATGGCGTCACTGTAATTCGGGAATTCCCAAAGGTTGTCTCTGAAAGCCAAAAAGTAGACATAAGCTTGAGTAAGAACTAAAATTTAGCTTCTATGCCAGCGTAGCTCAGGGGTAGAGCAGCGGTTTCGTAAACCGCCGGTCGTCGGTTCGAATCCGACCGCTGGCTAAACCATGCCAAGAAGTCTTGCGACTTTTTGGAGTTAGTCTGGGGGTGATATGAGCAAATTTGTCGATAAATTGCAGAGCCTTTCCAAGTCTTCTTCCACGCCCATAGGTTTTCATCCTTCTGTATCTGAACTAAAAAGCCCGGCAATGTTGCTTATTGCGGGGCTGTCCGGGACGCAGGTCAAGGAAGCCAAAATCGTGGCTGATGTAAATGCCGATGCCGGGTTGATATTGAGCGAGAGCCCAAGCGCCAGGATCGTTAAGCAAATGATCGAAGCTGTGAGCAATGTACCACTGGGAGTATTCGTGAAGGGCATGAGCGAAGAGAAAATAAATGAGCTTATGAGCCTGGGGTGCGACTTTTTGGTCTTTGACATCAAGGCGGCAGCGGCAGTATTGCACAAAGAAGAGATAGGCAAATTTTTGATGATAGAGCCTTCATTAGACCAGGGTTTTGTTAGAGCCATCAATAGCCTCAAAGTAGATGGTGTGTTCATCAACGGTAGAGACGGAGACTTTTTTGTTGCTGTGGAGCACTTGCTTATTTGCCAAAGGTTCGTCGAGCTCTTAGAGAAGCCGGTCATTATGACCTTGCCTTCTTTGGTCACAAAGGCTGAGCTAACCAGTTTATGGCAAGCTGGGGTAGATGGCGTAGTCACTCCCTCAACGCAGTCGGCTGAAGCATTGACAGAGCTAAAGAAGATGATTGACGATCTGCCCAGAGGAGCCCGAGGGCGCCGTGCCAAAGCAGATGTGAAACTCCCTCATTATGGTGGGCTTGTAGCTAGTGAGGAGGATGAGGAACAAGAGGAAATTTAACCTGAATCTGGTTTTGCCCGAAGTAAGTCATGGAAACAAGCCTGGGCCTATTTTTATTGTCAGCAGCGGGAATTTCTCTTACTGGCGTTATGCTACCCGGACCAATGACTGCGGCTACCATAGCCAAGGGGTATAGTGACAAACACGCTGGTGCTTGGATTGCAGCAGGGCATGCTGTTATTGAGATACCTCTCATAGCTGCAATTTATTTTGGATTCGGACATTTCATCGATTCTCCCCAGGTGGAAATGGGCATATACCTTGCCGGTGGCTTGATGCTGCTTTATCTGGGCTTCCGGATGTTTCGAGCCACTGGGGAGACGCCTGGTGCAGTAGGCGGTTTACCAGCTAGCTCCTTACTGACAGGTATTGTAATTACAGGAACTAACCCAGCTTTTTACATATGGTGGGCGACTGTGGGTGCAGCGCTGGTAACAGGTGCTGCCAAGTTCGGGCTTGCCGGTGTCATTTTGTTTACAGTAGTGCACTTGCCTTGTGATTTTGCTTGGAGTGAATTTCTTTCTGTGAGCACATTTAAGTCAAAGCGGTGGTGGACACAGAAGGTACAAAAGGTTGTGTTTAGCGTTTGTGCTTTTATTCTAGCTGGCTTTGGTGTCTGGTTTTGCCTTTCTGCGTTTCTATAAACTCAAGGGACATTCTGAATTGTCTGGAAGTATTTCCCTTCAGTCTTTATAGATGGGGCAATAATCATTTTAACTTTATGCATTTCCTGAATGGTTCGAGCGCTGCATACTCCCATGCTAGTGCGTAGAGCGCCGATTAAGTTTTGAGTGCCGTCGGTGACGGAAGTAGGACCGAAGAGAATTTGCTCTAACGGGGCGGTAGTGCCAACTCTAACACGTGTCCCTCTAGGCAATGCTGGATGAGAATGAGACATGCCCCAGTGATAGCCTTTTCCTGGCGCTTCTGCCGCTTGAGCTAAAGGCGAGCCAATCATTACAGCATCAGCACCGGCGGCAAATGCTTTGCATAAATCGCCACCAGTGCGAATACCTCCATCTGTTATCACTGCTACGTATTTATCACTTTCCTTGAGATATGTTTCTCTAGCAGCGGCACAATTCAGAGTAGCAGTTATCTGGGGAACTCCAACGCCGATGACTTCCCGGGTGGTACAGGCAGCCCCAGGACCCACTCCAACCAGGATGCCATCGACCCCTGTTCTCATCAGCTCTAATGCCGCGTTATAGCTGCAACAATTGCCTACTATGATAGGCAGGGACATTTGCTGGCATAACTCAGGCAGGATAAGTCCTCGATAGCTCTTGGAGATGTGCCTGGCTGTGGTGACAGTGGATTGCACCACAAGTATATCCATCCCGGCATCCCTGGCTATAGGAGCCAACCGTTTGGTGTTAGCTGGAGTTGTAGATGCAGCGCAGATGGCACCAGCCTGTTTTATTGCTCCAATGCGTTGGCTAATGAGCTTTTCCTTGATAGGCGCAGAGTAAATTTTTTGAAGCAGGGAAGTAACCCCTTTTTCAGGAGTTTGGGCAATTTGGTTTAAGACCTCATCGGGGTTTTCGTACCTTGTCTGTATACCTTCTAGATTAAGGATAGCTAGCCCGCCAAGCTTGTTAAATTTAATAGCAAAGGTGGGGTCAACAATAGCATCCATAGCTGAGGCTAGAATGGGGATGGACAAGGTGTAATTTTTTACGGTAAAGTCTATGTTGGCTTGGTCAGGATTAATGGTTACATCTCCGGGGACAAGCGCAACTTCATCAAATCCATAAGCGCGCTCCATCTCTTTGAATTTAAGGCGAGGCATTTTTCTTTACTTGATAAAAGTTGCCACAAACTATACAAGCATGGCGGTCTGAAGTCAAGGAAACTTGTGGATAAAATTATAGCTATTAAGTATAATTGTAGGTCATGCCTGTTCTCTATGTCATCGCTACTCCTATTGGCAATCTGGAAGATATTTCCCTGCGCGCCTTACGCCTTTTACGGGAGGTGAAACTTATTGCTGCTGAGGATACACGCACTACGCGCCACTTGCTTAACGCCCATAATATAAAAACTCCATTGACTAGTTATCATGAGCATAGTAAAAAAGCTAAACTTGATTATTTATTGAATTATCTCGAGAAAGAAGATCTGGCCCTAGTTTCGGAAGCTGGCATGCCAGGGCTAAGTGATCCTGGTTACGAGCTTATCGTTGCTGCCATCGAGCGCGGGATTTCTGTGGTACCGATTCCTGGTGCCTCAGCAGTGATTACCGCTTTAGTGGTTTCCGGATTGCCGACCGACCAATTCCTTTACCTCGGGTTTTTGCCCCGACGTAAAGGGCAAAGGCAGCGTCTTCTCAGTTCAATAGTCGATGAACCGAGAACTATAGTGGCTTTCGAGACACCCCATCGCCTTAAGAAGGCATTGAGTGATATCGAAGAAATTATAGGAAATAGAAGACTATCTGTATGCCGTGAGCTTACCAAAGTTCACGAAGAGATTTTCCGGGGCAGAGTGAGCCAGGCTAGGGAGCATTTCGTCGAACCAAGAGGGGAGTTTACTCTAGTTATTGAAGGTAAGACTCGAGCCTGGTTAAAATTTCAGGAAAGGAGCTAAAATGCGCCGTGGTTGTATTGCTACAGGAAAGGTGGAATGTGATGGTTGTCATCGTCCTATTAAATATGGAGAACGCTATCTTTCAATCAACGAGGAAGGAGATGAAAAGCAATGTCTTTGTATTGATTGCTGCCTGAGCCGTGGTTATATCTCATACAGAACGGAGAAAGGAAAGCAAATAATCACCTTTCTCCCCAAGGAATAAAAGTCGGCAATCGTCATTTGAGAGCATCGGCTCATAGCAATGATACGAGGCAATTTATGATTTTACAATAGGCTGACTTTTGGGGAAAGAATTTGAGTGAGCGCATTTTTATCGGTGTTGCCTGGCCCTATGCCAATGGTCCTCTACATTTAGGACATGTCGCTGGTGCTTATCTGCCAGCCGATATTTTTGCCCGCTATCATCGCCTTAAGGGCAATAAGGTGCTGATGGTTTCCGGTAGCGACCAGCACGGAGCGCCGATTACAATTCGTGCTGAACAAGAATCTACCACGCCACAAGAAGTAGTGGACAAATATCATCGGCAATTTGTCGATTGCTGGAAAAAATTAGGCATCTCTTTCGACTTATTTACCACCACTGGCACTCCAAATCACACTCAAGTTACTCATGATATATTCCTCACTTTGCTCAATAGGGGCTTTATTTACAAAGACAAGATGCTTCAAGCTTATTGCCCTAAGTGCCAGAGGTTCCTTCCCGACCGCTATCTGGAAGGTACTTGCCCTCACTGTGGCTTCACTAAAGCAAGAGGTGATGAATGTGATGAGTGTGGTAAGCCTTTGAATCCATGGGAGCTTAAAGATCTTCGCTGTCACCTTTGTTCCACTCCGCCTCGCTTTGAGTCTTCGGAGCATTTCTTTTTGCGCCTTTCTTCTTTTCAGGATAAGTTGACTGCCTGGATAAAAGAGCAGACTCACTGGCGGCGTAATGTGCTTGGCACCACGTGGAAATTTCTGGATGAAGGATTAAAGGACAGGGCGGTTACTCGTGATTTGGATTGGGGAGTAATTGTGCCGCAATCAGGCTTTGAGCGTAAACGTATTTATGTATGGTTTGAGGCAGTCATCGGTTATTTATCGGCAAGCAAGGAATGGGCAAAATTGCAGGGAGATGATACTGCCTGGCAAGCTTTCTGGCAAGACGATGCTAAGAGTTTTTATTTCATTGGCAAGGATAATATCTTTTTCCATACCCTTGTTTGGCCGGCGATGTTGATGGGCTATGGCAGTCTGAATCTTCCTTATGATGTTCCAGCTAACGAATTCTTGACTATCGAAGGCAGGAAGCTTTCTACTAGTCGTGGTTGGGCAATCTGGCTGCATGATTACCTGGAACGGTATGAACCAGATCCCCTGAGGTATACTTTGGCAGTGAACATGCCTGATAGCGGGGACAGCGATTTTTCCTGGCGTGAATTCCTTCGTCGCAATAATAATGAGTTGGTAGCCACCTATGGTAATTTAGCTCATCGTGTTCTCACCTTTGCTTATCGCAATTTCGATGGAGCCGTGCCTGCGCCGGGTGAACTGGATGAACGCAGCCAGGGCTTACTTCATGGGGCTAAAGTTACGTTAGATGGTGTGGATAAGTTGCTTTATCGTTGTGAGTTTAAAGGGGCGGTCAAGGAGGCTATGTCCCTAGCCCAGGAAGCTAATCGTTATCTTGATGAACAAGCTCCCTGGAAGATAATTAAAACGGAACGAGAGACTTCGGCTAAATCCGTCTATACAGTCCTCTCTGTGCTGGCAGCATTGAAAACTGTTTTCTATCCCTTCCTCCCCTTCAGCTCCGAAAAGCTTCATTCCTTTCTTGGATTTGATGGTAGTGTGGAGAAACTAGGTTGGAAAATTCAGTTTTTACCTCCGGGGCAGAAACTCCGCCAGCCCCAACCGCTATTTGTCAAGCTAGATGAAGATATTGTCGCCGAAGAAAGTAGTCGACTTGGCTCCCCGAAGGAAAATCAAAATTTTTGAACCTTGACTTGACCTTTGTTTTTGATTTAGCTGGCAGCTGACTGGGGTGTTAAGCCCTCAAATATTTTATTGAGCTCAGGTTCATCCAGAGTTTCATGAGCTATAAGCTCTTCAGCTAGCAGTTTTAGTTTTTCTTTGTTCGCGGTCAGAATTTTCTTGGTGGTTTTGTAGGCCCGCTGGATAATATTATGCACTTCTTCATCGATTTCCTCGGCTACCTTATCGCTGTAATCCTTCTGTTCGCTTATCTCACGACCGAGAAAGACGAGTTCCTGCCTTTGACCAAAGGTCCGCGGACCCAATTTCTCACTCATACCGTACTCGGTGACCATTTTCCTAGCTAGCTTAGTTGCTTGCTCTAAGTCGTTTTGGGCACCGGTAGTTATTTCCCCGAACGTGATTTCCTCGGCGACGCGTCCACCCAAGCTCACTGCCAATCTATCCTCAAACTGAGACTTGGTCCAAAAATGACGGTCTTCGGATGGCAGGAGGCGTGTCCAGCCCCCTATCATCCCCCGAGCGACAATGGAAACCTTATGCACAGGGTCGGCATTAGGCAACATCCTGGCGGTCAAGGCATGGCCACTTTCGTGATAGGCAGTTATTTCCTTCTCCTTGGGGCTTATTACACGGCTCTTCCTTTCCGGTCCAGCTATAGTGCGGTCGGCAGCATCTTCAAGCTCCTTTAATGTGATATCTTTACGGTTGCGCCGGGCGGCTAGGATGGCTGCTTCATTGATTAAATTAGCAAGGTCAGCACCGCTGAATCCCGGCGTTTCCTTAGCTACCGTTTCGAGGTCAACTCCTTTGGCCAGCGGCTTGCCCTTGGCATGTACCTCTAGAATAGCCTCGCGGCCTTTTATATCGGGTAGATCGATGACAACGTGGCGGTCGAAGCGACCGGGGCGCAGAAGGGCCGGGTCGAGGATGTCGGGGCGATTGGTGGCGGCCATGATAATGATGTTGGTATTGGTATCGAAGCCATCCATCTCAGCCAGAATTTGATTGAGGGTCTGCTCCCTTTCGTCGTGTCCTCCACCTAAGCCGGCACCACGGTGTCGGCCTACAGCATCAATTTCATCGATAAATATAAGGCATGGTGCATTACGCTTGGCTTGCTCAAACAAGTCTCTGACCCTGGCGGCACCGACGCCCACAAACATCTCCACAAATTCGCTGCCACTAATAGAGTAAAAAGGCACCCTAGCTTCCCCAGCTATAGCTTTAGCTAGTAAAGTCTTACCTGTTCCTGGTGGCCCTACCAAGAGCACTCCTCGAGGTATGCGCCCCCCCAGCGCCTGGAATTTTTGGGGGGATTTGAGGAATTCCACTATCTCTTGCACCTCTTCTTTTGCCTCGTCTGTTCCGGCAACATCGGCGAAAGTCACATCGGGCCTCTTTTCAAGCGTTAATCGGGCACGACTTTTGCTGAAATTGAAGGCTTGCGTGCCAGCGCCTCGGGCGGCACGGAAGAATAAGAAGTAAAATAATGCCCCAAGCAGCACAATAGGGAGGATGACTGTTAGTGCTATCGTTCCCCAATCAAAACCACTAGATGTAGCATAGAACTCTATTCCTTCCGCTCCTAGGTTTACCCCTTCTTCCCCCAGATAATCGACCACGGCATCGGTATCAGCCTTAAATACCGTTGTAATTATGGCCTTACCATCCTTACCACCTGTTAAGCCGGTCAGAGTCTCACCATCATACTTTATGGTGTCAATTTCGCCTTGTTTAGCGCTCCCAACAAACTCGGCTAGGGCTACTTCCTCAGGCCCTTCATGAGGCATGACGGCGAATACCAAAGCTAATACCACTGCTAGAAGCAGTAGGTAAAAGAACCCGCTACGCCACCATTTTGCTTGCATGTCTTTATCCTCGTTTTCATTATAGCAGATATATAGCAAACTGAAAAACTCCATCTCAACTTTGCAAGTGGAGTAGTCTTGCAGTAGATTTCTGATACAGGCTACATTACTTTCAAAATATACATAACGAGATAGTCTTTGGTCAAATGTTGCCATAAGTGGTATAATATAAAAGGAGGTTAGTGCCTTTCTGGAAGCGGAGGAAATAGCGCGTTTGGCCACCGAACTTGCTTCAGAGAAGCAAGCAAGGGATGTCGCTATGCTGGACGTTAGAGCCCTGTGCTCTTTTGCTGATTATTTCGTTATTTGCACTGGAGATACCAAGCGGCATATTGAAGCTATCTGGCAGGGTATTGACGAAGTATTGAAAACTAAAGGCGTCGTACCTCATCATAATGAAGGGACTCCTGACTCAGGTTGGATGCTTGGTGATTTTGGTTCGGTTATTGTTCATATATTTGCCCCGTTAGAGCGAGATTATTATCAACTGGATAAATTATGGGACAAGGCGACCCCTGTGGTTAGAATTCAATAGATCCACGTATCTAGCTCCCGGTCATAGTTGAAAATTTCCTCTGCTGAGAAGAATAAGTCTATTTCCTTCGACGCGTTTTCCAGTGAATCAGAGCCATGTACTAAGTTATGCCCAATATCAATGCCAAAATCCCCTCTGATAGTGCCCCTGTAGGCTTTGGCGGGGTCAGTTTCTCCCATCATCCGTCGTATTATTTCCACGGCATTTTTACCTTGGAAGACGATGGCGATGACTGGGCTAGAAGTAATGAAACTTACCAAATCATCGAAGAAAGCTTTCCCTTTATGGATGGCATAGTGGCGTTGGGCCAAATTTCTATCCATATGCAACATCTTCATAGCTACGATTTCAAGCCCCTTCTTTTCCAGGCGAGAAATGATTTCCCCGGCCAACCCCCGTTGTACGGCATCAGGTTTGATAAGAACTAAACTTCTCTCCATGTTCAATCGGCTCCTTTCTAAACCCTCGTGAGTAGGGCAATCAAATCCACTTCTTCTAAAGAGTCAACTACTTTGTCAGCTTCCTCGAGCTTTTGACGGGGGTGCGTATTAACTATGGCCAGGCATTTCATCCCCGCGGTTTTGGCTGCTCTGATTCCCAGGGGAGAATCTTCAATTACCACACAATCGCTAGGTGTCACTTCTAGTTTCCTAGCGGCTAAAAGATATATTTGAGGACCGGGCTTGCTTTCGTATACTTCTTGGCCAAAAACAATACAATCAAAAATTCCTTCCAAATCAAGCTCACCGAGGACCAAGTCGATGTTTTCCTTTGGCGCTGAAGAAACCAGGCCTAGTCTGAAATTCCCCTTCTTTATTGCATTCAGCAGCCTTACTGCCCCGGGAAATGGTCTGATGCTTCCTTTTGCCTTCCGTCGAAAATTTTCTTCTTTCTCCTGTACCATGATTCTGACATCTCTTTCAGAGAGTTCCCTGCCCATAATGCTGCCGATTATGAAGTCATTTCTGGTGCCAAAGAGCTTAGTAAAATCTTCTTTGGTGAATTTTATCCCCCTTTTAGCAAAGGCCTCTTGCCAGGCAGCAAAGTGGAAGGAATAGGAATCGACAATAACTCCATCCATGTCCCAGAGGATTGTCTTTTTGGACTGTCTCCAGACATAAAATAAGAAATCGCCCTCGACTAGGACTGTATTATCCTTGAAAGTAAGTACTCCTTTAGTTTCTACCAGCCGTTTTGTTAGTTTAGTGACCCAGCCAGAAGCCTGGATTGGCTCATTGATAGGTGCTACTTGTTTAAATCTTATCTCGCTCTTGGCAGTAACGCCAAACTCAATCCCATGGCAAAGCATGGCGTAAGCATTTACTTCATCAAGGAGGGTGTAGAGAATACCACCGTGAACCACATCATTCCAGCCTTGATGAAACTTCCCGGCGGTGAACTCCGCGGTGACTTTTTCCCCATCGTGAACAGGTTTCAACTTTAGCCCTATAGGGTTATCCTGGCTACAAGCAAAACAAAGCCTCGCTGTGTACTCAGCATCTAATCTGGGGGTTTCCATTTCCTTGTATCCCTTGCTCAACTCGGAGTGACAAACGGGGTGTTTTATCCCTGGGCTTGGTTATATGAGGCGGACGAAGGTATAATGGCTGTAGGGTAACCGGGTCATCTTGTTCTCCTCTGCTCAATTTTCGCCAACCTAATATAGCCAGAGAGCTAGCTCGATATGGGCCATTACTTTGGGAAATTACAGCTTGCTTGCCCAGGTTCTGCTGTATTTCGCTTATTATATCAGGAGGGATTTCACCACAAAAAAGTGTTTTTTGCTTAATTCGACGGCATAAAGCTTTAACTGTGGTTAGATTTTCTGCCTCCAAGCACCGCCATCCATTATCTTTTTGCCGGTAAAGAGCAGTGGCTATTTCCCCACGACCAGCTTTGTGAATGGGGCGCAGAGGCAGCCCAGTAAATGCAAAGTGATAGGCTTCAGCTTCTAATGTGCTTACACCAAGCAAAGGAATATTTAAGGCCGAAGCTAGCCCTTTAGCAGTGCTCATGCCTACTCGAAGACCATTAAAGCTTCCTGGACCTTTAGCTACGATGATTGCCTCTATAGAGCCTAGCTCCACCCTGGCTTGTTGTAACAAGCAAACTAAATTCGGCAACAGTTCTATTGTATGGTTTTGTGTTGTTTGCCAGGTTAGCGCAGCCAATATCTCAGCTTTGTGAGATAAAGCAACGCTGACGATACTGGACGAAGTATCTATAGCTAATTCCATATTAGAAATCTAATTTCTAAACTCTACACAATCCCCGAAATACAAAGGGTAAAAGGTTGAGCATCTGATATTCAGGGCAAAAATTCCCTCTCTTTTTTTAGTTGTTCTATTAGTCCATAGTAGCGATTACCTTGAGGTTTCAGGCAAATAGACCGCCCTGTCTCGGAGGCAGGAATATAATGCATTGTGATAAGCAAATTATCCTGGGGTACTACCTGCAGCCCCTTCTCCGCCCATTCAACCACACAGACTCCATCGCCGTAAAAATACTCCTCCAGCCCTAGGTCAGCAATTTCCTCAATGTGATCCAGGCGATAGAAATCAATGTGGTATAAGGGAAGTCGGCCATGATATTCTCTAAGGATGACGAAAGAGGGACTGAAGGCATATTCTTTTACATCCATCCCACGAGCGATGCCCTGGACAAGACAAGTTTTGCCCGTTCCCAACTCACCTGTGAGAAGGAAAATATCAGCTTTTTGCGCTAGCTTCCCCAGATAGCTTCCCAAAAGCTGAGTTTGTTCAGGGCTATGCGAATTTAACTTCAGGGACCCCATTCTTAAAGTGTTCCCAGCCCCCTTTTTTGTAAGGGATAATATTCCCCTTGTTATCCACTACAGTCACTCGTGCTGGTAACTTTTCTTCGGTTATGTCACCGATTACAGTCACCGGGCAGTTTAGGGCTTGCTTAGCCCGGGCAACAGTGGCCTCATCAGCGGTAAAAAGAAGCTCATAATCCTCCCCACCACATAAAGCCAACTCCTGGTAGTTAGGGAAATTTGCTGTGACCAAAGGGTGTACTGGCACTTGTTTTATCTTTATCTTAGCGCTGACTTTGCTGGATTCGCATATATGGGCAAGGTCGGCAACAAGCCCATCGCTTATATCTATAGCGGTTTTAACTCCTTGTTCGATTAAGATTTGCCCTTCTTTTATTTTTGGCATGGGCTTAAAGTGAGCCCGTCTCAGGATATTGCTTATTTCAGGATCTGAGATGGTTTTCCCCTTGAACATTTCTAGGCCGGCTGCCGATAATCCCAGGTATCCCGTGACAGCTATTTGCTCCCCGGAAGAAGCTGTTGACCTCTTAAGTATCGCTTTGTCTTTGGAGTAGCCTATGATTGTTACAGTGATAACTACATTGGGAGCGGCAGCTACATTACCTCCAACTATAGCCACTCCAAATTCCCTGGCCAGATGCATCATGCTGTTAATAAATTTGGAGATGTCCTCTACCTCCAGTTCGCCAGGCAGTGCCAGAGAAAGCAAAGCGAACTTGGGAATACCACCCATGGCAGCTATATCGCTTAGACTTACAGCCAGTGCTTTCCAGCCCAATTCCTCCCAGTTAATGACGTCTAGGTCAAAGTGTATATCTTGGACTAAAGTATCTGTAGTAGCTAACTGGATATGATTGCCGCTTTGCCAAGCAGCAGCGTCATCACCAATGCCCACTAAAACTTCTTGCCATGGAGTGCGTCCAGAATTTTCATACCTAGCGCTGCTGCTCCATATGAGGTTAATTAGGCCAAATTCTCCCAACTCAGATACTTTCATCGGTAGAATTATAACACTGGCCTTACTTAACATTCTAGCTGCGAGATATAGCAGGTGGCTAAAACGTAGGCCTTGTTGCCATTTTATTCTCTGTGGTATAAAATCTGGATATGCATGATTATGAGCTAGTAGCTATAATTAGTCCCGAAGTTGACGAAGAGGGCGTGTCTAAAATTTTAGACAAGGTGACTAAGTCCATTAATAGCCGCGGTGGGACAGTGGAAGAGATAAAAAACTGGGGGAGAAGAAAGCTAGCTTACCCTATAAGGAAATTTATGGAGGCTGATTATGTTCTAGCTCGCTTTAAGTTAATGCCAAATTCGGTTAAGGCATTTGAAGGGGAAATCGGTGCTTCGGGTGACATTCTGCGATATCTTGTGGTAAAGGCGGACGATTGATATGGCGAGCTTAAACAAGATAATGCTCATTGGCAACGTAGGTAGTGACCCTGAGATGAGGTACACGCCCAATGGAAAGGCAGTCACCTCTTTTCGTATGGCTACTAATCGTCGTTACACTACTTCTTCCGGAGAGAGCAGGGAAGAAACAGAATGGTTTAGGGTTAGCGTTTGGGGCAAGCAAGCTGAAAGCTGTAATCAATTCTTATCCAAAGGGAAGCGAGTTTATGTTGAAGGGAGGTTAAGTTCCCAAAACTGGGAAGGGCAAGATGGGCAAATGCGTACGAGCCTTGAAGTGTCAGCAAACCGAGTAATTTTCCTCGACAGAGCGGCTTCGACTTCCCTTCCCGAGGAAGGGGGGCTTGAGCCCGAAGATTTACCCTTTGACTAAAATATAAGGAGAAAGAGATTTGGCTAATACTGGAAGAGTAGCTAATACTAGAAGAGTAAGAGGTACGAGGAACTTCATCGCCAGGCCAGCAGTCTGTCCTTTTTGCAAAGGGAAGATGAAAATCGATTATAAAAATGTTTCTGTGTTATCTCGCTATATTTCCAGTCAGGGCAAGATCGTGTCGCGGCGGAGAAGCAGAACCTGTGCTAAACACCAAAGAAGCCTAGCACAAGCTATAAAGAGGGCTCGTTATCTCGCTATGTTACCTTACGCACCAAGCCATATTTGGAAAACAGGAGGCGTAGGCCTATACCGTTCGACAGTTTGAAGAATGCCAAAGCGGACTTATCAACCGAAGAAAATTTCCCGGAGGCGCAGCTTAGGTTTTCGTGCTAGAATGGCCACTCGAGCTGGAAGACGAGTGCTTAAAGCAAGACGCCTTAAGGGGAGGTATAGGCTGACCCCAGTTTAACTCTATCCTGTGAAGGAGCCTCGTTTTTTAACTAATAGAGCCCAATATACTTTAGTTTATCGACAAGGCAAGGTATGGGCAACCAACTTGCTAGTGATGAAGGCGATGCCCAATGGTTTAAGTCTAAGCCGATATGGTTTTTCCGTGACCAAAAAGGTAGGTAAGGCAGTGCAGCGTAATCGCTTGAAGAGGTTACTCAGGGAAATAATGAGACTGCAATTGCTCAGGCCGGGATGGGATATCGTCTTCATTGTTCGGCCTGTAGCAGTCAATATCGACTATCACCAGCTAGAGAGGGCAGTAACCAAGCTTTTAGCTCGGGCGCAATTGTTAGAAAGTAACGAATGTCTCAATTAGCTCTGGATTTAATTAAATTGTACCAGAACACAGTGTCGAAGATGCTCCCTTCTGCTTGTCGTTTCAAGCCTACATGCTCTCAATATGCTTTTGAGGCAATTAAAAAATATGGGTTTGCCCGAGGTAGCTGGCTGGCAGCCAAGAGGATAATGCGCTGCAATCCCTTCTCTGAAGGGGGCTACGACCCAGTACCTTAAACTGTAGAATGAAGCAACCAAAGATATTATTCCTTGTTGTAATTGCTCTTTTACCCCTGACACTGGTTTCTTGTGCTCCATGGGGAACCCAGACAGCAGGAGGATGGGCAGGAACTGTATTTCACGACGGCATTATTTATGCCGGCACTAGGGATGGCAGGGTGGTGGCGATAAATTCGTCGACTGAAAATCTAGAATGGTCTTATTCCACCACCCCGGTCACCGCACCCTCCGGCGGCTTATCATGTGGCCAGACATCGGTTCAAACTGCTATATATGGCACACCGGTTGTATATAGAGATATAGTTTACATTGGCAGCTATAGTGGTCAGGTTCTGGCATTGAACATATTGGCTAGAAGCCAGAATTTGACCTTTCCTCAGCAAAGGTATGGTGAATGGGAGTGGGATTGTCCTATAGATAATGCAAAAAACAATGCCATAGTAGCCGACTTATTAGTGAGCGATGATGCCATATATGTAAGTAGCTCCAATGGCAGGGTGTATTCTCTGGATAAGGAATTCGGTGATTTAAATTGGGAATCAAAGGTCTTAGACGAAAAACATAGAAAGCTATGGACCTCCCCGGTAATTCAAGGTAATACTCTTTATGTCAGTACCTACGATGGTCATATCTATGCTTTATCTTCAGAAACGGGGGAGTTATCAGACTGGTCTTTCGAATCAGAGGCAGGCTTTGCTTCTTCACCAGTAATTTACGAAGACACTATATTTTTGGGTTCGTTTGACCGATATCTTTATGCCGTAAAAATGGGTAGTGATGCGCCAATGTGGAAATTTCCCCAGGAGGAACCAGCCGGTAATTGGTTCTGGGCATCTCCTATAGCCAATGAAGACATCGTTTACGCTGGCTGCCTCAATGGCAAATTTTATGCTATTGAGGCAAAAACAGGGGGAAGGCTATGGGAATTTGATGCCGGAAACCCTATAGTTTCCTCGCCTGTTTTTATGGATAATCTATTAATAGTAACTGATGAATCAGGCACTGTATATGTTTTTGACCTCAGCGCCGAGTTTGGAGATGAGACAGTGCCATTGAAGACTATCCAAATTGGTGCTGATGTTAGAAGTTCTTTTTGTGCCCAAGAAGGTCTAGTTTATATCCGAGGTGAAGATAACTGGATATATGTTGTGGATATTGATATGGGGGGAGTGAGATGGAAAGTCAACTTAGCTATTGAAGAGTAGAGGTCGCGCTCAATGGGTTTCATGGAAGTTTTGGATTTAATTATAGGTAACCCGGTACTTAATGTGCTGATTGCCTTGAGCCATATTTTAGGTGGTAGTTTTGGCTTAGCAATCATTGTCCTTACCGTCATCATTCGTTTAATCTCCTGGCCTCTTACCAAGCGCCAGCTCCATTCCACTAAGGCTTTGCAGGATATGCAGCCGAAGATACAGGAATTGCAGAAGAAATATGGTAAAAATCAGCAAAAGCTTCAGCAAGAAATGATGAAGCTTTATAAGGAAGCCGGGGTAAACCCTCTGGGCTGCTTATGGCCAATGTTGATTCAGCTCCCTATCTGGGTTGCTCTCTATCGAGCCATCATGAATGCTCTGGCTACCACGCCCGAGAACTTACTTGATTTAGCTAATCGGCTTTACTCCTGGGACATAGTGAATCAAGCGATTCCGTTGAGCAGTAAATTTTTATGGCTCGACTTAGGACAACCTGACCCATATTTGATTTTAGCCATCATAGTTGGTGGCACAATGTGGGTACAGCAGAAGATGACCCAAGCACCAGCCGTTGACCCAAGGCAGCAGTCCACAAGCAGGATGATGACGCTGATGATGCCTCTTATGTTTGGCTTTTTAACCTTGATGTTTCCCAGTGGTCTGGCTCTCTACTGGGCAGTTTCCAATATAATTGGTATCATAACTCAATATTTTGTCACTGGCGGCTGGGGTTACCTTAAATTCCGTTCCCCATTTCAGTCAACCCAGTGAAGGGAAAATGAACCAGCATTGCAAAAACAATCGCAAATTATGTTGATAATAAAGCAAATTGCTGAAGGGAAATCGAACTATGGAAGGGATTGAGATAGTAGCTGCGACGGTAGAACAGGCGATAGAGAAAGCAGAGTCACAGCTAGGGCTGAGCCGAGACCAATTTGAGGTGGAGGTTGTTAGAGAGGGAGAGTCGGAGAGTTCAGGGGCAAAAGGCAAAGAGGCTTTAATCAGGGTAACTCCACTAACCCCGTTGGAAGGGGATGTTATTCAGGTAGTCACAGAAATTTTAGATACGCTGCTTGGATTGCTGGGTATAACAGGCAAGGTTGAAGTACTATCCGACGAGATACCTCTGTCTTTGGATATCAAGGGTGACGATTTGGGTATCTTGATTGGTCGGCGAGGTCAGACCCTAGCTTGCCTGGAATATATTACCAAGCTCATAGTAGTTAGACGATTAAAGGCCTGGCTGCCGTTAACAGTCGATGTTGCCGGATACAAAAAACACCGTCATGATTCCTTGCAAAGATTGGCCATATATCTAGCTGAGCAGGTGAAATCAAGACGTCATCCCATAACCATGGAGCCAATGCCTGCTGACGAACGCCGTATCGTTCATTTAACTCTAGCTGATAATCCCGATGTAACAACTCAGAGCATAGGTGAAGGTGAGGGCAGGAAGGTGGTTCTTTTATTGAGACAGGGTTAGCCATGTTCAGGGAAGTAAACACCAAGACTAACTTTCTCCAACTCGAAGAAGATATCCTCCGCTTCTGGAAAGAGCAGGGAACTTTTAACAAGAGCATCAAGGTAAGAGCGGGGGGGGCACATTATGCCTTTTATGAAGGCCCACCCACAGCCAATGGTAGCCCGGGAGTTCATCACGTGCTGTCTCGCCTATATAAGGACGTCGTTTGCCGGTACAAGACTATGAAGGGTTATCATGTGCCACGAAAGGCAGGGTGGGATACCCACGGCTTACCCGTTGAGCTGGAGGTGGAAAGCTCTCTGGCCCTCACCAGTAAGGCTCAGATTGAGGAATATGGAGTGGCTCGATTCAATGACCATTGTCGCCAAAGCGCTTTCAAATATATTAAAGAATGGGAAGCTATGACCGAACGCCTTGGCTGCTGGTTAGACATGGCGCATCCTTATATAACCTTAGACAATAGCTATATTGAATCCTGCTGGTGGATAATAAAAGAACTATGGGATAAAGGCTTGATTTATCAAGGCTATAAAGTAACGCCGCATTGCCCTAGATGTGGCACATCCCTCAGCTCCCACGAGGTGGCTTTGGGTTATAAAGCTGATGCTGAAGACCCATCGGTTTATGTAAAGTTTAAGGTGGAACCATCACCAATATCTGAGACTGCCAAGCAAAGGAGACTCTATGAACTCTCACGCGATAAAGCAACTTATTTACTCGCGTGGACGACCACGCCATGGACTCTACCGGGCAATACTGCTTTAGCTGTAGCTCTTGATGCCGATTACGCTTTGCTAGAAGTAGGCGACGATTATCTCATTCTG
>Ga0315553_10000364_pt1 | contig 41154 bp, 38 predicted proteins | sample SalMarSW160140MG_FD_203099 | JGI IMG/M metagenome (GOLD analysis project Ga0315553, IMG submission 203099) | Salt marsh sediment microbial communities from the Plum Island Ecosystem LTER, Massachusetts, United States - Salt Marsh Sediment SW1601-40 ... | reverse complement strand
GGGACATCTCCCAGGACGCGGTCCTGGAGGGCATCGTCGCGCGCGCGGGCCTCGACCCCCTCGAGTTCTTCGCGAAGATCGCCGTGCCGGCCTACAAGGAGAAGCTGCGCGCCAACACCGACGAGCTGATCGAGCGCGGCGGCTTCGGCAGCCCGACGATGTTCGTGAACCGGGACGACATGTACTTCGGGAACGACCGCCTGTCCCTGGTGCGCGACGCCCTCGAGCGCGCCCGGTGAGCGCAGAGAACGACAGGACACCGCTGGGCGTCCTGCTCGACTGCCTCGAGCTCGACGCGCTCGACCGCGACCTCTATCTGGGCGATCCCGGCCGCGGGGAGGGTCGTCTGTTCGGCGGAATGGTGGCCGCCCAGTCGATCGTGGCGGCCTATCGCACCGTCGAGCCCGACCGCCCGCTCCACTCGCTGCACGCCTACTTCCTGCGCCCCGGACGACACGACCTGCCGATCCGCTTCGTCGTCGTCCGGATTCGCGACGGCAACACCTTCACCACGCGCAACGTCGTCGCGCACCAGGGCGGCGAGGCGATCTTCAACCTCGCCGCCAGCTTCGCGCGGCCCGAGCCCGGCATCGAGCACCAGGACCCGATGCCCGAGGCGCCGCCGCCCGAGACGCTCCAGGACTGGGAGAAGCTGCGCTCGCGGGTGCTCGGCATGCCCGGCATCTTTCGCGACAGTCCGGTCGAGGTTCGTCTGGGCGACGATTACGACTTCGGCGACCCGGAGAAGCGCTACGCGCCGCGCCAGCGCAACTGGATCCGCGTCAAGGGAGAGCTCCCGGACGATCCCGTGGTGCACACCGCCCTGCTCGTGTACATGACCGACCGCACGCTGCTCTCCACCGCCGCGCGCGCCCACGGTCTGCCCTGGGGCAAGCGCATGTCCGCGAGCCTCGACCACGCGGTGTGGATCCACCACCCGATCGAGCGCGGCGGCTTCCTGCTCGACGAGAGCTGGCTGCTCTACGCCTCCGAGAGTCCCGCAGCCTACAATGCGCGCGGCCTCATCTTCGGCGGCCTCTACACCCAGACGGGAGTGCGCGTCGCCTCGGTCGCCCAGGAGGCCCTGATCCGCGCGGCGCGTTCCTAGGCTGGGCGCTGCCCGCGGAGCGGGCAACGCGCGGCGGTGTTGCGGGCCCGAGCAGGCGCGCCTGTGTCGAAGCGTGCCCGTTCGCCGGGTCGAGACGACTCGGCACGGAAGTTGCTCCTGGCGGCGGTGGACGTGGCACTCCTCGGGTGGAGCCCACGGGCCGGCGTCGGGGGAAAGGCTCCCGCGGCGCCGGCCCACCGCTCCCCGGACGTCAGCCCTCCGCCTTCTCCGCGAATACCGCGTCGCGGATGGCGAAGGCGCCGTCCTCGAGCGCGGCGTCGGCCTCGAGCGCGTGCTCGTGGCAGCGCGCCGCCGCCAGCACGTCGTCGATCACCGGCGCGAGCAGGGCGGCGGTCTTCGCGCTCGCCGCGATGCGCAGCCGCTCCACCTCGCGGCCCATCGAGACGGACGCGTCGGACTTCGCCTTGTTGATCGCGCCCCAGGCGGCGACCGCCACGTCGAAGCTGTCGGCGGCGTCGGGGGCAGCGACGCCGGCGAAGTCGGCGACGGAAGGCCAGGGAGCGCCGTGGATGCTGGGCTGGCCCTTCTCCGCCGCGAACGTCCAGGACCACACCTCCTCGGTGATGAAGGGCAGGAAGGGCGCGAACAGGCGCAGCAGCACGTCGAGCCCCAGGCGCAGGGTCGCCACCGCGGAGCCGCGCGCCGCCGCCATCGCCGGATCCGGGTCGCGGGCGCGCAGCTTCGCCAGCTCGAGGTAGGCGTCGGTGAAGCGTGACCAGAAGAAGGACTCCACCTCGTGGAGCACCGGCGCGTGCGAGAAGCGCTCGAAGCTCGTGGTGGAGCGCTCCACCAGCGCCCCGAGCTTGGCGGCGAAGGAGCGGTCGAGCTCGTTCGCGATCGGCCACACCTCGGCCTCCTGGGCGAGGGCGAACTTTCCGGCGTTGAACAGCTTCGTCACCAGCCGCTTGCCGATCTTGAACACCTTCTCGTCCAGGGCGGTGTCCACGCCCAGGCGCGCCGAGGCCGCCCAGTAGCGCACGCCGTCGGCGGTGTACTCGTCGAGCAGGGGCAGCGGGGTCACCACGTTGCCCTTGCTCTTCGACATCTTCTTGCGGTCCGGATCGGTGATGAAGCCCGACACCGCGGCGTGGTACCAGGGCACCGAGTCCTCGTGGAGCAGCGCCTTGGCGATCGTGTAGAAGGCCCAGGTGCGGATGATGTCCTGGCCCTGGGGCCGCAGGTCGGCCGGGAACAGCGCCGCATGGCGGGCGGGGTCGATGCTCCAGTGGGAGCTGATCTGCGGCGTGAGCGAGCTGGTGAACCAGGTGTCGAAGATGTCGGTCTCGGCGGAGAAGCCGCCGGGCTTCTCGCGCTGGGAGGCGTCGTAGCCGGGCGGCGCGTCGGTCGTCGGATCGACGGGAAGCGCCTCGGCTTCGGGCAGGATCGGATTCTTGTAGTCGCGCTCGCCCTGGGCGTCGAGCGGGTACCACACGGGGATCGGCACGCCGAAGTAGCGCTGCCGGCTGATGCACCAGTCCTGGTTCAGGTTGCGCGTCCAGTCCTCGTAGCGCTTGTGCATGTGGGGCGGGTGCCACTGCACTTCGGCGCCCTTCGCGAGCAGCGCATCGCGGTGCTCGAGCAGCTTCACGAACCATTGGCGCGTCGGCACGAACTCGAGCGGGCGGTCGCCCTTCTCGAAGAACTTCACCGCGTGCTGGATCGCCTTCGGCTCGCCGCGCAGCGGCGGACCGCTGCCGGTGGCGCTGCCGGTCGGGTCGCGCAGCAGCTCGACGATCGCCTTCTGAGCCTGGGCCACGTTCTTGCCCGCGAGCTCGGCGTAGGCGCGGTTCGCGGCTTCCGGGTCGCGGCTCTCCCAGCCCTCGGTGCCGAAGCGCACCTCCGCCAGGCGTCCGTTGCGCTGCACGAGCTGGCGCAGCGCGAGCCCGTGCTCCCGCCACCACTCCACGTCGGTGGCGTCACCGAAGGTACACACCATCAGGATGCCGGTGCCCTTCTCCGGGTCGGCCTTCTCGCTCGGGAAGATCGGCACCGGCACGCGGAACAGCGGCGTGATCGCGCGCTTGCCGAACAGCTCGCGGTAGCGGGAGTCGCCGGGATGGGCGGTGACGCCGACGCAGGCGGCGAGCAGCTCGGGCCGCGTCGTGGAGATCACGAAGGCGCCGCCGCCCTCGACCGCGAACTCGAGGTCGTGATAGGCGCCGGGCCGCTCGCGGTCCTCCAGCTCCGCCTGGGCGACGGCGCACTGGAAGTCCACGTCCCACATCGTCGGGGCGTAGCGGCTCTCGACCTCGCCCCGGGCGAACAGGTCGAGGAACGAGTACTGGGCGATCCGACGCGAGCGGTCGTCGATCGTCTGGTACTCCTGGCGCCAGTCGATCGAGAGGCCGAGCCGTTCCCACAGCGCCTTGAAGGACTGCTCGTCCTCGCGCGTCACCTGCTCGCAGGCCTCGATGAAGTTGGGGCGCGACACCTGGCGCGGGCGGTCCTTGCGCTGCTTCGCGCTCGCCTCCTCGAGGACGAGGCCGGGCTCGTAGGGCGCCGTCGGGTCGCAGCGGATGTGGTAGTAGTTCTGGACCCGGCGCTCGGTGGGCAGCCCGTTGTCGTCCCAGCCCATCGGGTAGAAGACATTGCGCCCCGTCATCCGCTGGTAGCGCGCGAGCAGGTCGGTGTGGGTGTAGGAGAAGACGTGCCCCGGGTGGAGCGAGCCCGACGCCGTGGGCGGGGGCGTGTCGATCACGAAGGTCTCGGACCGGGGGCGAGACGGGTCGTAGTGGTAGAGCCCGCCGGCCTGCCACGCCGCGTGCCAGCGGCGCTCCGCTTCGGGGGCGTCGAAGTGCTTGGGCAGCGCGCTGGGGTCGATCGCGCGGTGGCGCGGTCGGGGATCGGTCATCGCGAGGACCTGACGGAGAGCGCCCCGGGACATCGGGGCCCGCCAGCATACGGCAGGCCCGCGGGACGAGCGAAGCGCCAGGCCCCGGCCCCACGGGGATTCGCTTGCGATTCCCCAGCCCGACCGATAGCTTCCCGCGCCCGTCCGAATCAGGAGCGACGCCACCGATGGCCAAGACGTCCCAGGTGCTGCGCGATCGGCACCGCAAGAAGCTGATCGCCAAGTACGCCGCGAAGCGCGCCGAGCTGCGCCAGAAGCTGAACGACCCGTCGGTCTCGGTCGAGGAGAAGATCGAGGTGCAGGAGCAGTTCGCGAAGCTCCCGCGCAACTCCTGCCCGACCCGCCTCAACCGGCGCTGCGAGGTGACGGGTCGCTCGAAGGCCTACTACCGCAAGTTCTCGATCTCGCGGATCGCCCTGCGCGAGCTGGCTCTCAAGGGCCAGCTCCCGGGCGTGCGCAAGTCGAGCTGGTAGCGGCGGGGGAATCAGCCATGAAGGCGGGGATCCATCCCGACTACCACAAGGTGCTGTTCGTCGACACGGCGACGGGTCACGAATGGCTCTCGCGCTCGACGAAGAGCTCCTCCGAGACCCGCGAGATCGACGGCGAGCAGGTTCCCGTGGTCAAGCTCGAGATCTCGGCCCACAGCCATCCCTTCTGGACCGGCACCATGCGCGAGCTCGACTCGGACGGGAAGATCGACCGCTTCCGCCGGCGCTACGGGAAGAAGAAGTAGCCATGGCCCGCCGCTGCGCACTCCTCGGCACCCGACCCCAGTCCGGCCACAACGTCTCGCACTCCAACCGCAAGACGAACCGGCGCTTCGAGCCGAACCTCCAGAGGGTCACCTTCTACAGCGACGCTCTGAAGCGCCCGGTCCCGCTGCGCGTCACCACGCGCGCGATCCGCTCCGTGCAGAAGCACGGCAGCATCGACCGCTTCCTCGTCGAGATGGACGCGGCGAAGCTGGCGCCCGAGGGTGTGCGCCTGAAGCGGCGCGTCCACCGGGCGCTGGGCGGGCTTCCCACCAGCCTGCGCTAGCGCGCCACCCCCGGGCCTGGGGGCCGATGGTCCGCGCGCCCTTTCTCCCCGCCTTTCGTCTAAGATGGTGCTCGAGCTCCGGCAGGAGCTCGGGGGACCAGAGGGGTGATCCGCTTCCTTCACTCGGGCGACTGGCAGCTCGGGATGACGCGGAGCGTGCTCGGCGACGAGGCGCAGGCGCGCTTCGCCGACGCGCGCTTTGGCGCCATCCGCCGGCTGGCCGAGATCGCGGCCGACACGCGCTGCGACTTCGCCGTCGTGTGCGGCGACGTGTTCGAGTCGAACCAGGTCGAGCGGCGCACGCTCGCGCGGGCGCTCGAAGCGCTGGCCGCGATGCCGGTCCCCGTCTACCTGCTGCCCGGCAATCACGACCCCCTGGACGCGGCGTCGCCGCTGCGCACGCGCGCGTTCCGGGAGGCGGCGGGCGATCGCGTCCGCGTGCTCGACGACACCTCGCCGCGCGAGGTGGCGCCGGGCGTCGAGCTGGTGGGTGCGCCGTGGCACAGCCGGCGTCCCGAGGTGAATCCGGCGCTGGGTGCGCTCGCGGCGCTAGGGCCCGCTGGGCCGCTGCGCATCCTCGCCGCCCACGGCGGTGTCGACCGGATCACCCCCGACCGCCGCGACGCGTCGCTCCTGCCCCTGGAACCGATCGAGCGCGCCCTCGCCGAGCAGCGCCTGCACTACGCGGCGCTCGGCGACCGCCACTCGCTCACCGCGGTCGGCGAGTCGGGTCGCGTGTACTACGCGGGGACTCCCGAGTCGACCGACTTCGATGAGCGCGAGCCCGGCTTCGCCCTCGTCGTGGAGCTCGACCGCGACGGCGCACGCGCGACACCCCATCGCGTCGGTAGCTGGCTCTTCGTCCGCCCGGATCCGGTCGATCTCGAGCGGGAGTCCGACGTGGACGCTCTCGCCGAGCGTCTGGCCGAGCTGGAGGCCAAGGAGCGCACCGCGCTGCGCCTCGAGCTCCGCGGCCGCCTCGACCTGCGCGGCGCGGCGCGGCTCGAGGCGCTGATCGAGCGGGCCCGCGACCTGTTCGCCGGGGTCGACGTGCGCGATGCCGCGCTGCGCGTGGTCGCCGGCGAGGACGATCTCGCCGATCTCGCGCTCGCGGGGTTCGCGGCGCGCGCAACCGAGCGCCTGCGGACCGAGGCGCGCGGCGAAGGAGCGTCGGCAGCCGCGGCGCGCGACGCGCTGGCGCTGCTGGCGCGGCTCGCCGCTGCCCCCGAGGCCGCGCCGTGAGGATCCTGCGGCTGCGTCTGCGCCACTATCGCGGCGTCGCGGATCGCGAGGTGGAGCTGGCTCCGCGCGGCGTGACGATCGTCGAGGGCCCCAACGAGGTGGGCAAGTCGAGCCTCGCCGAGGCCGTTCTGCTGCTCTTCGACGAGCGCGACGACACCACCAAGCAGCGCGTGCGCGAGATCCAGCCGGTGGACCGCGACGAGGGCAGCGAGGTGGAGGCCGACGTCGAGCTCGGACCCTTCGTTTTCACCTACACGAAGCGGTTCCACCGGCGCAGCGGCACGAGCCTGGCGATCCGTGCGCCGCGCGTCGAGACGCTGACCGGTCGCGAGGCCCACGAGCGCGTGCAGGAGCTGCTGGCGACGCACGTCGACCTGGTGTTGTGGCGCGCGCTGCGCTGGGTGCAGGGAGCGCCGCTCGCCCAGCCCGCGCTCGGCGACGCGCCCGGACTGGCGGAGGCCCTGGACCGCGCAGCCGGGGTGGGCGCCGGAGGCGAGCGCGAGGAGAGTCTGTTCGAGCGGGCGCGCGCCGCCTACGAGGAGCACTTCACGGCGACGGGACGGCCGCGCCGGGAGCTGCTCCGGTCCGAACGCGCCCGGGACGAGGCGGCGGGCGAGGAGCAGCGCGCGCGCGGCGAGCTCGACGCGCTGGAGCGCGACGTCGAGGCGGAGGCGGCGCTGCGTCGCCGCGTCGCCGAGCTGGAGCAGCGCGTGGCGCGCGGGCGGATCGCACTGCGGGAGCGCGACGCCGAGCTGGAGGCGCTGCACGCGCTCGGGGAAGAGGTGACGCGCCTGGCCGCCCGCCTCGAGCTCGCGCGAGCCGAGGAGTCGCTGGCGGTGCAGACGGCGCGCCAACGCGGCCAGCTCGTCTCGGCCCAGGCGGGAGCGGTGGCCGAGGTGGAGAGCCTGGCCGAGGCGCTGGAGAGCGAAGAGCCGGCGGTGGTCGCGGCGGGCGCCGAGCTGCGCCACGTCGAGGAGCGCCTGGAAGCGGCGCGGGCCGCGCGCGCTGCTGCCGCCGAGGTGGTGCAGTGCGCGCGACGCGACGCGACCTTCCGGCGCGACGAGCGCGCGCTGGCCGAGCTGAGCGAGCGCGCGCTGCGGATCGCCCACGAGCGCGAGGAGGTGGCGCGCGCGCGCCGCGTGCTCGCCGCTCCCGAAATCGACGAGCGCCAGGTGGCCGAGATCCAGCGGGCTCAGCTGGCGACCGAGCATGCGCGGGCGCGCCTGGCGGCCGAGGGTCCGAGGGTCCAGCTGGCGCCCGAGGTCGACCTCGAGGTCACGGTCGACGGGCGTCGCGAGCGGCTGCGCGCGGGAGAGCCCGTCGAGCGGCGGGTGGCGGAGGCCCTGGTCCTGTCGCTTCCCGGTGTCGCTGACGTCACGGTCGTCGCGGGCGCCGGCGTCGCCGAGCGGCGCAAGGCGCTCGAGCAGGCCGAGACGCGTCTGCGCACGCTGTGCGTCGAGGCCGGCGTGGACGACCACGCGGGAGCCCTGGCTGCGCTCGCCGCGCGGCGCGCCGCCGCCGAAGAGCTCGCGCGCGGCGAGAAGCGCCTGGCCCAGGCGCTGGACCGGGAATCGAGCGAGTCGCTCGACCGCCGTCTACGCGAGCTCGGCGCCCGCATCGAGCGCTACCGCGCCGAGCGCCCCGCCGCGCCGGCGCTGCCCGCTTCGGTCGAGGAGGCGGAGCGCGCGCTCGAGGAGGCCGAGGAGAGCGCCGCGCGCACGCGCGAGGCGGCCGAGGATCTGGCGCGGCGCCGGGAGGACGCTGCGCTTCGCTACAGCCGCTGGGAGCACCGGCGCACCGACACCCGCGCGCGCCTCGAGCTGGCGGAGCGGACCCGGGCCGATCTCGGCCGGCGCCTGGCCGAGGCGCGGACCGAGGCCTCCGACGAGCAGCTCGAGGAGCGCCGCGAGGCGTGCGGCGAGGTTGCGCGCGAGCGCGAGCAGGACTGGCGTGCCGCGGCGGCGCGCCTCGCCGAGCGCGAGCCCGAGGCGCTCGCGGCCCGGGCCGCCCGGGAGCGCGACACCGTGGACAGCGACGAGCGGGCGCTGCGTGAGCAGCGCGACGCGCTGCTGCGGAAGGTCGAGCGTCTCGAGGTGATGGGCGGCGCGGGGCTGTTCGAGCGCTGGCAGCACGCGCTGCGACGACGTGAGCGGGCCGAGCGCGATCACGCGCGTCTTCTGCGCCGGGCCGAGGCCGCGCGCCGGCTCTTCGAAGTGCTGCGCGAGGAGCGCGACGCCGCGCGCAGCCACTACGCGATGCCCCTCGCGAGCGCGATCGCCCGGCTGGGGCGACCCCTCTACGGTTCCGACTTCGACGTCGAGCTGGATGACGAGCTGCGCGTGGCGCGGCGCATTCTCGGCGGCAGGAGCCTGCTCGAGAGCCAGCTCTCGGCGGGTGCGCGCGAGCAGCTCTCTCTGCTCACGCGGATCGCAGCGGCGCGCATCGCCGGTGGCGTTCCCCTCTGGCTCGACGACGCCCTCGGCCACAGCGATCCCGAGCGGCTCGCGGCGCTCGGTCCACTACTGGCCGCGGCGGGCGAGACCAGCCAGGTGATCGTGCTCACCTGCTCGCCGGAGCGCTTCCGCAGCGTGCCGGACGCGCGCGTGGTGGCGCTGCGCTGACGGCGGAGTCGCCGGAGATCGAGCTCGGGCCCGAGGCCGCGCGCTTCGCGGCGCATCCGCACCGCACCTTGGCCGCGCTCTCGCTGCCCGTGGTGCTGTCGCTGGTCGCGGAGCCGATCACCGGGCTCGTGGACACGGCCTTCGTCGCGCGGCTGGGGTCCGCGCCGCTGGCGGCGCTCGGCGTGGGCACCGTGCTGCTCTCCAGCGCCCTGTGGGTGTTCAACTTCCTCGGCATCGGCACCCAGACCGAGGTGGCCCAGGCCCTGGGTGCGGGCGACCGGGCGCGCGGCCGCGACGCGTGCGGCGTGGCCGTGGTGCTCGCGGCGGCGCTCGGCATCGCGCTGGCGGCGATCGCTGCGCTGCTCCTGCCCTGGCTGGTGGCGGCGATGGGCGCCGAAGGGGAGACGGCGGCGGCCGCGCGCACCTACCTCGGCATCCGGCTGCTGGGCGGGCCTCCGATGCTGGTGACGATGGCCGCGCTGGGCGGGCTGCGCGGACTGCACGACATGCGCACGCCGTTGTGGATCGCGGTGGGCACGAACGCCGCCAACGTCGTCCTCGACGCCTTGCTGATCTTCGGCGCCGGACCGATCCCCGCGCTCGGCGTGGCCGGGGCGGCCTGGGCGACGGTGGCGAGCCAGTGGGGCGGCGGCGTCGCCGCGCTCGCCGCGGTGCGCGGTCGGCTCGGGCGCCCGCGCCGCGTCGACCTGCGCGCGGCACGGGCCCTGCTCGTCGTCGGGCGAGACCTGTTCCTGCGCACCGGACTCCTGATCGCCTTCCTGCTGCTCGCTACGCGCGCCGCCACTCGGATCGGCAGCGACGCCGGGGCCGCGCACCAGGCGATCCGCCAGGTCTGGGTGACGACGGCGTTCGTGCTCGACGCCTACGCCGCCGTCGCCCAGAGTCTGGTCGGCACCGCGCTGGGCTCGCGGAGGCGGGATCTCGCGCGGCGCGCCGCCTCCGTGGCGACGCACTGGTCGCTCGGGTCCGGCGTCGCGCTGGCGGTGGCGATGATCGCCGGGGAGAAGTGGGTCGCGGAGGCGCTCGTTCCCGAGACGGCGCGGAGCGTGTTCGCGGAGGCGTGGCGGGTGGCCGCTCTCGCCCAGCCGATCAACGCGCTGTCCTTCGTCACCGACGGAATCCACTGGGGCACGCGCGACTACCGCTACCTGCGCAACGCGATGGCGCTCTCGACCGGTCTGGGTGTCGCGGCGCTCCTCGGTAGCGAGTGGAGCGGCCACCAGACCCTGCTCTCGGTGTGGATCGTCACGGTGGGGTGGATCGCCCTGCGCGCGGTGTTCGGCGTCGGACGCGTGTGGCCGGGCTGGGGCCGCAGTCCGCTGCGCGAGCCGCTAGCTTTCGCGTCTTCCGGGAGAGGTGAAGGGTGAGCACGGCGGACCGTCTGCAGCCCGGCAGCACGGCGCGCCGCGAGGCGCGCGTGCGGAGCCAGCGCCACGCGCGCGTCATATTTCTGCGTCATGGGGAGCCCGACTGGACGCCCCAGGGCGCGTCGGTGCCCGATCCGGGTCTCACACCCTACGGGCGGGCCCAGGCGCGCGCCGTCGCCGCGCGCATCGCCAGCGAGGGCGTGGACGCTCTGTACGTGAGCCCCTATCGCCGCTCCCAGGAGACCGCCGCGCCGCTGGCGGAGGCGACCGGCCTGCCCGCCCACACCCTGTCCGAGCTGGCGGAGGTCGGCGTCGCCGTGGACGGCCTCTCCGAGCACGACGTCGATCGCTACTTCGTCGAGGCATCCCGACGACCGCTCGGCGAGCACTGGGACGGCTGGCCCGGCGCCGAGAGCTTCCGCGCCTTCCACGCGCGCGTCACCCGCGCGATCGAGGATCTGCTCGCGCGCCACGGCCTCGCCCCGCGCCGCGATCCCGAGCACGACTTCACCCAGTGGGATCAGGAGGGCGATCCGCAGCGGATCGTCGTGGTCGCCCATGGCGGTACCAACGCGGTCGCCCTCGCCCACCTCCTCGACGTGCGCCCGGTGCCCTGGGAGTGGCTGCGCTTCGAGAGCGAGCTCGCCGCCTTCTCCGTTCTCCAGGCCCGTCCAATCGGACCCGAAGGCTGCGTCTGGTCGCTCCAGAACTTCAACGAGGTCGATCCGCTCGTGGAGGCCGGACTGCGCAAGCGCTAGCCGCCAGAGCCCGCCCGCGTGTCGAACGGGGGGCCGCCGGGCTTCGCGGACCCGAGGCGGCCCGGGGATCGGCGCGCGAAATCGGGCTAGCGTTGCCCGCCATGAAGATCGGCCTCGTCGGCTACCCCGGCAGCGGCAAGAGCACCGTGTTCGGCGCCCTCACGGGCCTCGACGTGGAGACCGGCTACGGGGCGGGGAAGGCGAACCTGGGTGTCGTGAAGGTGCCCGACGCGCGCGTGGACGCGCTGTCCGCGCTGTACGCGCCCAAGAAGACCACCTACGCCGAGATCACCTTCAGCGACCTGGGCGCGGGGAAGGGCGAGGGGCTCGACCGCACGGTGCTCAACGCGATGCGCAACGTCGACGCGCTGTGCCAGGTGCTGCGCGCGTTTCCCGACGCCGCCGGCGAGCCCGGCGATCCGCTGGCCGAGCTCACCGGCCTCGAGACCGAGACGCTGCTCGCGGACCTGGAGGTGGTCGAGCAGCGCGTGGCGCGCCTGGCCAAGGACCGCAGCAATCCGCGCGAGCTGGCGCTGCTCCAGCGGGTGCAGGAGGCGCTCGAGAGCGAGCGCCCGGCGCGCTCCCTCGAGCTCACCGAGGAGGAGGCGAAGTCGCTGTCGGGCTATGCGCTCCTGACCCTGAAGCCGCTGCTGCTGGTGCTGAACGTCGCCGAGGGCGAGGTCGCGGCGCCCGCGCCCGATGTGCTCGCGCGCGCCGCCGCCGAGCGCGGCCTCGGGCTGGTGGTGCTCTCGGCGAAGGTCGAGATGGAGATCGCCCAGCTCGCCGCCGCCGAGCAGGGGGAGTTCCTCGCCTCCCTCGGCCTCGAGGAGCCCGCGGTGAACCGCTTCATCCGCGCCGCCTTCGACCTGATCGATCTGATCAGCATGCTCACCGCTGGCCCCGACGAGTGCCGCGCCTGGCCGGTTCCCCGGGGCACGCGCGCGCCGCGCGCCGCCGGCAAGATCCACAGCGACATCGAGCGCGGCTTCATCCGCGCCGAGGTGATCCGCTGCGAGGATCTGCTCAAGCACGGAAGCGAGGCGAAGTGCAAGGAGGCGGGGGCGCTGCGAGTGGAGGGCAAGGACTACGTCGTCCAGGACGGCGACGTGGTGCACTTCCGCTTCAACGTGTAGGGCTCGCAGGCGAGCGAAGGCGACCCGCGCGGAGGCGGGACTCCTCCGGGCTAGGCCTTCTCGAGCAGCGCCGCGGCGATCTCGCGCACGAGCTTGCCGTCGACGTCGGCGCGGTGGGCCTTCATCACGGCGCCCATCACCCGGCCGAGGTCGCGCGCGCTCGCGGCGCCGGTCTCGGCGATCGCCTCCCGGACCCAGGCGCGCGTGGTCGCCTCGTCGGCGAGGCTCGGCAGGAAGCTCTCGATCACGGCCTTCTCGGCGCGCTCGGCGTCGGCGCGCTCGGATCGGCCCGCCTTCGCGAACGCCTCGATGCTCTCCTCGCGCTGCTTCGCGAGGCGGCGCAGCACGGCGATCGCGACCTCTTCCTCCAGCGTCTCCGAGCCGTCCTTCTTCATCTCGTGGAGGAAGGCCGCCCGGACGTTGCGCAGGGCCGCCAGGCGCGGCGCGTCCTTCGCCTTCTGCGCCGCTCTCATCTGCTCGGAGACGCGCTCGACCAGTCCCAGGGCCATGGGTCGTCACTCCGTCGGCCGCGTTCCCCGCGAACGGGCGGCAGAGCACGATAGCATCGGCGCGCCGGGGTCGGGCCGGCGTAGAATCCGAGTACCGACGGAGGTCCGTCCATGGCCGCGTCCACCCAGCCCCTCGCGCCCTCGCTTCCCTCCGGGCTCGTCGCCGTCGTGAAGCGGGAGTGCCCGACCTGCGAGCTGGTGGCGCCGGTCCTGCGCGAGCTCGCCGGGCGTGCATCGCTCGTCGTCTACAGCCAGGACGACCCCTCCTTTCCCGAGGGCCTCTCGCCGCGCGACGACACCGATCTCGCGGTCTCCTACCACCACCGGGTCGAGACGGTTCCGACGCTGATCCGCGTCGAGGACGGCGTCGAGGTGGGGCGCGCGATCGGCTGGCAGCGCGACGACTGGGAACGGCTCACGGGGCTCACGGGACTCGGCGCGGGTCTCCCCGACTGGCGACCGGGCTGTGGGTCGCGCTCGGTCGATCCCGACGTCGCGCCCGATCTGGCGGTCCGCTTCGAGGCACACCGGCTCGCGGCGCGCCGCGTCGAGATCGCCGAGCGGGAGGACGAGGCCGAGGCCTTCTTCGCGCGCGGCTGGACCGACGGCCTCCCGGTGGTCGCGCCGACCGAGCGGCGTGTGCTGTCGATGCTGGCCGGCACCTCGCGTGCGGCCGACGAGATCGTGGCCACGGTTCCACCCGATCTGGTCCCCGTCAGCGTCGAGAAGGTCGCCATCAACGCGGTGATGGCCGGGTGCAAGCCCGAGTACCTCCCGGTGGTGCTCGCCGCCCTCGAGGCGATCTGCAACGACGAGTTCAACATCCACGGGGTGCTGGCGACGACGATGCCCGTCGGGCCGATCCTGATCGTGAACGGCCCGATCCGCCGCCGCATCGGCATGAACTCGGGCATCAACGTGTTCGGACAGGGCAACCGCGCCAACGCCACGATCGGGCGGGCACTCCAGCTGGTGGTGCGCAACGTCGGCGGCGGGCGCCCCGGCGAGGTGGACCGCGCCACCCACGGCAACCCGGGGAAGACGAGCTTCTGCTTCGCCGAGGACGAGGAGGGCTCGCCCTGGACGCCGCTGGCGGCCGACTTCGGCGCCGCCCCCGGCACCGACGCGGTCACGGTGTTCGCGGGCGAGGGCCCGCGCTGCATCGTGGATCAGCTCTCGCGCGATCCCGAGTCGCTCGCGCGCACCTTCGCCGTCAATCTGCGCGCGCTGCATCACCCGAAGCTGGTGCTGGCCTTCGACGCCCTGCTCGCGGTGGGTCCCGAGCACGCGCGCGTGTTCCGCCAGGCGGGCTGGAGCAAGGAGCGGCTGGTCGCGCGGCTCCACGAGCTGCTTCAGATCCCGGGCCGCGAGCTGGTGCGCGGCGCCGGCGGCATCGCCGAGGGACTGCCCGAGAGCGTGGCCGACGCCACGCTGCCGAAGTTCCGTCCCGGCGGCCTGCGGGTCGTCCACTGTGGTGGCGGCGCCGGACTCTTCTCTGCGATGATCGGCGGCTGGGCCTCCGGTGCCGTCGGTAGCGAGCCTGTGATGCGGGAGATCCGATCTTGACGCGCGTCGTCCTCGATCCCACGAGCGAGCGTACGCCGGCGCAGCGCCGTCGGCTGGCGCGGCTCGCCACCCTGGCCGGCCAGCGGATCGGTCTGCTCGACATCTCGAAGGCGCGCGGCGATCTGTTCCTGGACCGCCTCGAGCAGCGGCTGCGCGAGCGCGGCGCCGAGGTGTCGCGCTACCGCAAGCCCACCTTCACCAAGCCCGCCCCCCCCGACCTGCGCCAACGGATCGCGGTCGAGTGCGCCGCGGTCGTCGAGGCGCTCGCCGACTGAGGCAGCTGCACGTCGTGCAGTGTGCACGACACGGTCGACCTGGAGGGCCGGGGTGTGCCCTGCGTCTTCGTGGCCACGGTCGAGTTCGAGGACGGCGCCGCCGCCCAGGCGCGCGCGCTGGGAGCCGATCCGGCGGCGGTGTACGTCGAGCACCCGATCCAGGATCGCAGCGATGAAGAGATGGTGGTGCTCGCCGATGAGTGGGTCGATGCGATCGTCGCGAATCTCGTCCGGGACGGGGATTGAGCCGGCAGTGAAGCGCGCCCGACCGCGCCGAGCCCCCGGGGTGTGGGTCGTCCTGGCGGCGGCGGCTCTGGGGGCGGTGGCGGCCCACGCGATCGGGGACTGGAGCGTCTTCTCACCACCCGAGGGGCACTTCCGCGTCGAGCTGCCCGGGTTGCCGGAGCTGGTGACGAAGGCGCGCCTCACGCCGCTGGGCGAGGTCCACGAGACCCGCTACTGGCTCCGCACCGGTGACGCCGAGCTCGCCGTCGAGATGCACGACATGCCTTCGGTCGCGACGGCGGTGCTCAGCGACGAGCTCATTCTCGACCGCGCACTCGAAGGGGTGATCGAGAACGAGGGGGGCACGCGCATCGACGCCCGCGCGCTCACGGTTCAGGGCGCCCCGGCGCGCGAGTTCAGCTACCGGCTGCCGGTTCGACCGGGGGAGCCCGAGCGGATCGAGCGCGCGTTGAGCGTCCTGGTGGGCGCGCGTCTCTACCTGCTCACCGGCATCACCGCGGACCCGGCGACCAACCCCGACGTCGCGCGCTTCTTCGCCTCGTTCCAGTTCTGGCGGAACGGCGAGGATCCGTAGAGGCGCTCCGGCCCGGGTTGACAGCCGAGGGGTCGCGCTTACCTCCTAACGCCGCGGATCCGGACCGCCGGATCCAGTGAACGCCAAGGAGGAATGTCATGGCCCAGTACTGGCTGTCGAGCCCGTGGGCGAACGACCCGTGGGCGTCCTTCGAGCAGCTCCGGCGCGCGATGGATACCTTCCAGAACCCGACCGCGGCGCCGCGGCGCACGGGCGCCTTCCCGCCGGTGAATCTGTACGAGACGGTCGACGGATACGTGCTCACCGCCGAGCTGCCCGGGCTCTCCGCGGGCGACATCGACATCTCGATCGAGCGCAACCGCGTCACCGTGGGTGGTAACCGCCAGGTCGAGCGTCCCGATGACGGAAGCGTGCACCGCGCCGAGCGCGCATCGGGGCAGTTCCGTCGCAGCATCGAGCTGCCCGCCGAAGTCGACGCGGACAAGGCCGAGGCGACCCATCGAAACGGCGTGCTGATGCTGCGCGTGCCGAAGGCAGAGCAGCATCAGCCGCGCAAGATCGCGGTGAAGACCCGCTAGGCAAGCGGAGAAACCAAGCCGACGCGAGTCGGCCCGCCCGCGATACAGGAGGAATCGAGACATGACCACCGAGAACACGACCGACCTGCAGACGCTCGAGAAGCCGACGGTGGAGCGCGAGGGAACGCGCCCCGGTGTCGTCTTCCGTCCCGACGTGGACATCGCGGAGCGACGCGACGAGTTCGTCGTCACCGCCGACCTCCCGGGCGTGGACGAGCAGCACGTGCAGGTGAAGCTCGAGGAGGGCGTGCTGGCCATCGACGGCGAGCTCGCCACGACGCCCGATGCCGCCTGGACCCCGCTCTACGCGGAGTACCGCTCGGGCGGCTACCACCGCGAGTTCCGCCTGACCGACGCGATCGACGCGGACCGGATCCAGGCGACCATGCGCGACGGCGTGCTGACGCTGCACCTGCCCAAGACCGACCGCCACCGCCCGCGTCAGATCGCGGTACAGGGAGGCTGAAGACCGGCTCTCGCCGCGCGCGGAGGGCCTGCTCCTCCGCGCGCAGCGGATCCGCCGGATCAGCCGGCGACGACCGGCTGCAAGCGCTCGTCGTCGAGGACGGAGGCGGGCTCGGAGGGCGTCCCGCTCTCGCGGCCCGCGAGCGAGCGGCCGGCCATCCCCCGCTTGATCTCCTCCAGCTCGCTCCGGGCCGCCTCGTGGCGCGCATCCTCGCGGATCGCGCGCAGGCGCCGGCGCATCCCGTCGTCGTCGCGAGCGCCCAGCTCGCGGTCGAGCTCGCCCTCGGTGGCCACGCGCGCGATGTGCTCGCGCACGCTCTCGAGAGCCCGCATGTCCGCGTCCACAGACAGCCCGTCGAGTGCCTCGGTCAGGCGGCGCCGCGCGTTGGCGTTGGCGAGGGTGGCGAGCATGCGACCCTTCTCACGCGAGAGGCTGCGAATCTCCTCGCGGAAGCGCACCAGATTGTTCTTCGCGTCGTCCGCCTCGCGCCGCAGGCTCTCCAGCTCACGCTCGGCGCGCTCGAGATCCTCCAGCAGGCGCTGCTTGTTCTCGATCAGGGTGAGGGAGAGGTCGTCCTGGCCGCGCCGGATCGCGCCCTTCGCATCGTCGTGCAGCCGCGCGATCTCGACGCGCCGCTCGTGGATCTCGCCCTGGAGCTTGTTGCGCATGTACAGGATGCCGGCAACGGCCTCCTTGAGGTCGCGGTACTGGTGCGTGCGGTCCTCGATCGCCTGCTCGTAGACGGCGGCCGGGTTTCGGCGCTCGCTGCGCCGGAGCCAGCCGCCGAAGGTGGTTCGGACGAGGTGCGCGCAGCGCGCGACGAGTCCGCGGGGTCGTTCGATCGTCATCGTGTTCATGGCTTCTCCTTCACGAGTCCGCACCGGGATTGCGACGCCAGTCTTCCGAGCGCAGCCCCAGCTCGCGGATCTTCTGTTGCAGGCTCTGTCGCACCATGCCGACCGCCTCGGCGGCACGAGAGATGTTGCCGTCGTGGGCGCGCAGGGCGTCGAGCAGGAAGGCGCGCTCGAAGCTACGGGCGGCGCGTCGCTTCGCCTCGGCGAAGCGCAGGCCCTCCGCCCCGGTGTCGGGGGACGGCGGCGCGTTCGCGGGGGCGCCGTCGAGACGCAGGTCGGACTCGCCGATCACCGGGCCGCCCGTCAGCACCGCGGCCTGCTCGACGACGTTGCGCAGCTCGCGCACGTTGCCCGGCCACGGGTGATGGGCGAGGGCCGCGAGCGCTCCCTCGGAGAGGCGCTGCTTCTCGCGGCCCAGGCGCTCGTTCACCTGCTCGAGGAAACGCAGCGCGAGAGCCGGCACGTCCTGGCTGCGATCGCGCAGCGGCGGCAGCCAGGTCTCGATCACCTTGAGCCGGTAGTAGAGATCCTCGCGAAAGCGCCCGGCGGCCACCTCCTCCTCGAGCGGGCGGTGCGTCGCGGCGATCACGCGGACGTCCACTTCGATCGGCTTCGTGCCGCCGACGCGCTCGAAGGAGCGTTCCTGGAGGACGCGCAGCACCTTCGCCTGGGTCTCGCGCGCCATGTCGCCGATCTCGTCGAGGAAGATCGTGCCGCCGTCGGCCGCCTCGAAACGGCCCAGGCGGCGGGCGTCGGCTCCGGTGAAGGCGCCCTTCTCGTGACCGAAGAGCTCACTCTCCACTAGCTCGGCGCTGATCGCAGCGCAGTTCACGGCCACGAAGGGTCGGCTCTTGCGATGGCTGCGGTGGTGCAGCGCCTGGGCCACCAGCTCCTTGCCGGTGCCACTCTCGCCCCGCACCAGAACGGTGAGGTCGGTCTCGGCGACCTTCTGGATCGTCTCGAACACGCGCTGCATCGCGGGGCCCGAGCCGATCAGGCTTCCGAAGCCATACTCGCGCTCCACGCGCTCGAGCAGCAGCCGGTTCTCGCGTGCGAGCCGGGTGCGCTCGAGCGCACGCTGCACGACGAGGCGGATCTCGTCGTTGTCGAAGGGCTTGGGGACGTAGTCTTCGGCGCCGCCCTTCATCGCCTCGACGGCGATCTTCTCCGATCCGTGCGCCGTGATCATCACGACCGCCGTCTCGGGTCGCAGCCGCTTCGCCACCGTCAGCACGTCGAGGCCCGACGGGCCGCGGCCCAGGGCCAGGTCGGTGAGCACGAGGTCGAAGGGCGAGCCGCTCTCGAGCCGCGCGATCGCTTCGGCGCCGTCGCCGGCGACGGAGACGTCGTGGCCGGCGCGGCCGAGCAGGCCCGCGAGCGCGATCTGGATCGCGCGCTCGTCCTCGACGACCAGGATCCGGGGCTTCATTCCCGCGCGCCCCCCCGCCGCTTCGGCAGGGTCACGACGAACTCCGCGCCGCCCCAGGCACTCGTGTCCGCCTCGATCGTTCCGCCGTGCGCCTCGACGAGCTTGCGCGTGATGGCGAGGCCGAGCCCGTTGCCGCCCTGCTTCGACGTGTAGAAGGGGCTCCACATCCGGGCGAGGGTCTCGGCGTCGAAGCCGGGGCCGTCGTCGGCGATCCGCAGCCACACCTCGTTGCCCGCCAGGTTCTCGCCGAGGGCGACGTCGATGCGCCCCGGTCGGGTGTCGCTGGCGTCGAGCGCCTCGACGGCGTTTCCGATCAGGTTGATCACCACCCGCCGCAGCTGCTCGGCGTCGCCCTCGACCACCAGGTCGCCGCGGATCTCCTGGTGGAGCGCGATTCCGCTGCGCGCCAGGCGCTCGCGGAAGGTTTCGAGGGCGGACTCCACCACCTCGGCTGGGCGCACCATCCCGACGCGCATCGGCTCGTCGCGCGCGAAGCGCAGCAGGTGCGAGACCGAGCGCTCCACCCGAGCCAGCTCGGCGAGGGCGATGCGCGCGTATTCCACGTTCTCGGCGGCGCCCGGGTCTTCCCTCATCTGCTGCACCAGGCTCTTCGCCGCCGTGATCGGGTTGCGGATCTCGTGTGCCACCTGCGCCGAGAGATCCTCGAGGGAGCGCGCGTGCTCGTTCTCGAGCTGGCGGCGCTCCTCGGACAGGTGGCCGTGTACGTGCCGCTCGATCTCGGCGTCGAGGAAGCGCTCGCGCAGGCGCGGCTCGACGGCCAGGGCGTAGAGCCGGCGCAGGTGGCGCGGCCCCCAGATCAGCAGTGCGACGATGCCGAGTGGCCAGGCGAAGGTCAGCAGCAGGATGGCGATCAGGCCGAACTTGAGCGCGTCGCCGGTGTACGCCGCCTTCCGCTCGGCGGCGAGGCGCGCGTCGTGGAGCGCGCGCTCCTCCGCGCTCATCGCGTCGAGCTCGATGTCGCTGGACCCGGCGTCGCGCCGTCGCGAGCGGCGGCGCCGCGACGCGGACCGCCGGGGAGCGGGCTCCCCGTCCCAGCGGGCGCCGCCTCCGTGCATCCCGAAGATCTCGGCGTGGCAGCCGGCAACCGGTTCGCGCTCTTCGAAGTGCATCGTCGCAGATCTCCTCACGTCGGCGGCGCCTTGGGGACGGTGACGGTGAACTCGGCGCCCCCACCGGGGCGGGACGCCACCTCGATCGACCCGCCGTGGGCCTCCACCACCTTCCGGGAGATCGCCAGACCGAGGCCGGTGCCGGCGCTCTTCGAGGTGAAGAACGGGCTCCAGATCTTGGGGAGAGCCTCGGCCTCGATTCCCGGGCCGTTGTCGTGCACGCGAATCCAGCACTCCGTACCGGCGAGGTTCTCCCCGGCGAGCACCTCCAGCGTCGGCTCCGCCGGGCTGCTCTCGGCGAGCGCGTCGAGGGCGTTGTTCACCAGGTTGATCAGGACGCGCCGCAGCTTCTCGGCGTCCGCGCGCAGCGTCGCGTCGCTGCCGATCTCGCGCACCAGGCGGACGCGCTGCGCCGCCAGGCGCTCGCTGCAGCTCGCCAGGGCGCTCTCGACCAGCGATGCCAGCCGCACCTCGCCCAGACGGAGATCCTCCTCGCGCGCGTAGCGCAGCAGGTGCGCTACCGAGCGCTCGACCCGGTCGAGCTCGTCGAGGGCGAGCTTCGCGTAGGCGACGTTCTCGGCGGAGCTCGGATCCTCGTCCATCTGCTGCACCAGGCTGCGCGCGGCGGTGATCGGATTGCGGATCTCGTGGGCCACCTGGGCGGACAGTTCTTCGAGCGAGCGGACGTGCTTGTCCGAGAGCGAGCGGCGCTCGCGGGGCGCGCCGGCGGCGACCTGGCGCGCCACCTCGCGCTCGAGCAGGCGCCGGCGCATCTCCGGCGCCCCGACGGCGAAGAAGTAGTGGCAGGCGAGGCCGATCCCCCAGGCGAGCGCGACCAGCAGCCCCACCCGCCGCGTCGCGAAGATCAGCAAGACACAGACCGAGACGTAGGCGATGGCGTGGGCGGTGAAGCCGATCCGCCGGTTCACGCGGCGCCGGGCCTCGCGATAGGCCTGCTCCTCGGGGGTGCGCGGGCGGCGCCGGCGCTCGTCGGCGGGGTCGTCCAGGTCGGCGTCGTCGCGGCGGTGTCGGGACACGGCGTCTCCCCGGCCTCGCTGGGGCCCGGTGCAGCGGGCGGGCGCCGGGCGGTCAGCCCGGCGGGCAGTATGGGCGGGGCGCATTCGGAATCCCACGTCGGCCATCGCCCGCTCCCCAGAGCAAGGCCCGTGCCCGAGCCCAAACCCTCACAGAATCAGTGACTTGCGCCCGAGCCGCGGGTACGGGGTGCAGCGCGCGGGCTGCACTGCGCCGCCCGCAGGTGCAGTCCGGGGGCTGCGCCTGCCGGCGCCCCGGCACGGATCCGACGCGGCGCCGGGGAGCGCTATCGTCGGGCGCCCCGCGCCCGGGACGCCGCACGGGAGAGTTCCGCCCTTGTCGCTCGAGACCGTCGTCGTGGTCGGCGGATCCCTGGCCGGGCTCCGCACCGTCGAGGCCCTGCGCCGTCGGGGCTTCGCGGGACGCCTGGTGCTGGTCGGCGAGGAGCCGGAGCGGCCCTACGATCGACCGCCGCTCTCGAAGGAGCTCCTGCGCGGAGACCGCGAGCCCGACCAGATCCGTCTCAGCAAGCCCGAGGCCTTCGAGAAGCTCGAGCTGGATCTGCGCCTCGGCGTGCGCGCGACGGCGCTCGATCCCGGCGCCCGACGCGTGACCCTGGCCGACGGCGAGGCGCTCTCCTACGACGGGCTGGTGATCGCGACCGGCGCGGCCGCGCGCCCGCTGCCCGGGGCGCCGCCGCGCGCGGGGCTGTTCACGCTGCGCACGCTGGCCGATGCGCTGGCGCTGCGCGCCGAGCTCGCGCGCTCGCCGCGCGTCGCGGTGGTGGGCGCCGGCTTCATCGGCGCCGAGGTAGCCGCGACCTGCCGCCGGCGTGGGCTGGAGGTGACGCTCGTCGAGCCGCTTGCGACGCCGATGGCGCGAGTGCTCGCGCCCGCGATCGGCGAGGTGTGCGCCGGCGCCCACCGCGACGAGGGCGTGGATCTGCGGCTCGGGGTCGGCGTCGCGGAGGTGATCGGCGGCGAGCGCGTCGAGGGTCTGCGCCTGTCCGACGGCAGCCGGGTGCCGGCCGACGTGGTGGTGGTGGGGATCGGCGCGATGCCCGCCACGGACTGGCTCGCGTCGTCGGGCCTCGAGATCGACGACGGCGTCGTGTGTGACGCCACCTGTGCCACGCGCGCGCCGGATGTGGTGGCCGTCGGTGACGTCGCGCGCTGGCACCACGAGGGCTACGGCGAGCACGTGCGCATCGAGCACTGGACCAACGCGGTCGAGCAGGCCGACGCCGCCGCGGCGCGCCTGCTCGGCGGCGAGAGCCACTGCGAGCCCTTCACCCCGATCCCCTTCGTGTGGTCCGACCAGTACGACCTCAAGATCCAGGCGGCGGGCCGGATCGCCCCCGACGACGAGGTGTTCATCGCCCACGGTTCGCTCGCGGAGCGGCGCTTCGTCGCGCTCTTCGGCCGCGGCGGCCGCCTGCGCGGCGCGCTGGCGATCAACCGAGTGCGCCCGCTGATGGGCTACCGGCGCATGATGCGCGAGGGGGCGTCCTTCGAGGACGCCGTGGCCGCGGCGTCGGCGGAGGCGTGACGGCCGCGCCTCAGGATCCCGTGTCCGCCACGCGCTCCAGGTAGCGCCTCACCACCGCGACGACGCCGCGCTCGAGCGCCTCCTCCGGCGTCAGGAATGCGGCCCACACCACCTCGCGTCGGTCGACGCGGAAATCGGGCTCGGCGTCGCAGTGCAGCTCGAAGACGTGTGCGTGGTCCTCGGCGTGGCCGGAGCGGGTCACGATCTCGCCGTGGTAGGCGAGGCGCTCCTCGGCGACGTCGATGCCCGCCTCCTCGCGGAGCTCGCGGGCCGCGGCCGCGCGCGGTGTCTCGCGGCGCTTCAGCCCACCCGCCGGAAGCGACAGGTAGCGGCGGTACGAGTTGCGGATCACGAGCAGCCTCGCGCCATGCCACACGGCCACGTAGGAGCCGACGATCACCGGCCTCCGCAGGAACCACCATCCCAGCTGGAGCCGGTAGGCCGTTCGCATAGCAGTGCGCCACAGCGCATCTGCCGCGCTCAAGCGCCACCGATCTGGCGGTAGAGCCAGGGCAGGCTCTCGTCCATGCGGTAGTCGATCCCGGAGTGGGTGTCCGGGAACTCGACGTAGCGGTGGGCGATGCCGTGCTGGTTCAGGCGGTCGTGGAGGATGCGCGCGCCGAAGTGCAGGTGATGGGGATCGGCGCTGCCGCAGTCGAGGAAGATGCCCTCCAGCGACCCGAGGTTGCGCCGGCATGAGGCGCGCTCCACCAGGTGGATCGGATCGTGGGCGCGCCAGCGCCGCCAGCGCTGCTCGTCCACCACCGCCGTGCGCACGTCCATCGGCAGCCGGAAGCCGAGGGGAGCGGTCGGGTCGGGATCGTAGAAGGCCGCCATCGCCAGGAACATCAGCGCATTTGCGTCCTCCATGCCTAGCTTGCGCTTCGCGTAGAAGGCGCGCAGGAAGCGCTCGGGCTTCCCGCCGTGACGCGCGAGAGTGTTGCAGACGCGGGGGATCTCGTTCCGGTAGCAGAGGTCGAAGTACATGTCGCCCGAGTGGCAGGCGATCGCGCCCCAGTGCGCGGCGTGTCGCATGCCGTGGACGATGGCCCCGTAGCCGCCGGAGGATTTGCCGAAGAGGGCGCGGTGGCGCGGATCGCCGAAGGTCCGGTAGCGCTGCTCCACGGCCGGGACGACCTCGCGGTAGAGGTAGGCGGCATAGCGGCCCACGGCCGGCGAGTCGATGTACTGGTTGCCGCCGAGGCGCGTCCAGCAGTCGGGAAACACCGCGATCACCGGGCCCATCCGGCCCGCGCGCACCAGGCGCTCGAGGCGCTGCGGGACGTTGTCCTCGAACGCCTTCCAGCCGACGTGGGCGGCACCCGTCCCCAGGAAGCCCACCAGATCGACGAAGAGCGGGAAGCGCCGCTGTCGCTGGCGGTCGTACTCGGGCGGCAGGTACACGGTCACGTCGCGCCGGTGGGGGTCGCCGAGGGGGTTCGCGCGCAGCAGCCTCGAGGTGAGCGGAAAGCGCTCGATCCGACCGCGCAGCGGCGTCGCCAGCCGTTGCATTCAGCCTCCCGCGGCGAGCCTATCGCGGGGCGGAGGGCGGCGCCCTGCGATCGGTGCCGCAGGGCCGGTGACGGCGCGCGGTGAGGCGCGCGAGTCAGGCCGCCTCCGTCTAAGACCACGGAGCCCCCGCTCGTGGTCGAGGCCCACACCCGACGGAGGCGGCCTGTATCACCCGCTCGCGGGCCGCGATGCCTGAAATCGCGGTCCGCGAGCGGTTCTCTTCCAGGTGCCCGGGAGCGGCCAGCGCCGCTTCACCGTTGGTCCGCTCTCAGCCCCCACACGCCGACTCTCGGGCACGGGCAGTCTTCCACGGCTCTCACGGCGCGGATGTGATCGATGTCACGAGAGGCGGGCTCCGACGGCACCGCCAGAACGCCGTTCGTCGCGACACCGCGCCCTGCCCGCGGGAGCTCCCGAGCAAGGGGCGCCTGCGGTCGGCCGACGCCTCGAGGTCGTTGGTGAATGGATGGCACAGTGCGGCCCTTGCCGCGTTTCTGGCGCGCCCGGCACGACTCGAACGTGCGACCTTCAGGTCCGCAACCTGACGCTCTATCCAACTGAGCTACGGGCGCTGGCAGAAGCGAGGCCGGATCGTAGCGGCGTCGCGCGACCCCCGCACAGCCCGAATCCGGGCTCGGGGTTTCCTACCATCGCGGCGCATGGCCGCTTCCCACGTCGATCCCCCGGAGGCGAGTGCCGGCTCGATCGCCAGGGGGCTCGTCTGGGCGGCTCTGGCCGCCGGGCTGGTCGAGGGGACGGTCTGGGCGGTGGCAGGGCGGCTGCCCGCGAGCCAGTGGGGAACGCTTCTCGGCGTCGCCTCGCTCGCGTTCCCGATCGCCGTGCTGCCCCCGGTAGGGCTCGCGCTGCTGGCTCTGGCCGGCCTTGCCCGGGTGCCCGGCTGGCGTCCGCTCCGGCGCCCCGGTCCGCGCGCCGTCGCCGCCTTCGTGTTCTTCGCGCTGGCGCTGCCACTCGGGCTGACGTGGAACGCGCGCCATCCCGGCTTCGCGCTCACCCCCACCTATCTCCTGCCCTACGCCGCGGTCGCGGCGGCGAGCGCGCTGGCGGCGTCTGCGGCGGGGTGGCTCGCCCACCGCCGCCTCGGCCGGCGCGCGGCCGGCGGGCTGCGCGGGCTCCGGGTCGCCGTCGCGATCGCGCTGCTGGTGTGCGCCGCGCAGGCGACGTGGGCCCGCCTCGGCGTCTCCTCCGCCCCGCCGCCGCCCCGCGTCGGACCGGACCGGAGGCCCGACGTGGTGCTGATCAGCGTCGACACACTGCGCCGCGACCGGCTGGGCAGCTACGGCTATGCCAAGACCACCGACCCCGAGATTCAGCGCGCCTTCGCTGACGGCCTGCTGTTCCGCGACGCCGTCAGCCTGGTGTCGCTCACGCGTCCGAGCCACGCCTCGATGCTGACGGGCCGACACCCGCTCGAGCTCGGGATGCGCTGGAACGAACGGCCGCTCCCGGAAGACGTCCCCACCCTGGCCGAGATCCTGCGCCAGAACGGCTACACGACCGCCGGCTTCGTGTCGGGCTATCCGCTCGAGGCCGCCGGGTCCCGGCTCGACCGCGGCTTCGATCACTACTCGGACGCCTTCAACCTGTTCGGGCGGATCCATCCCGCCACCCAGCACCTGACGCTCCCGAACCTGCTGCGAGTCGCGGGAGTGCTCGACACCCGCCAGCGCCGCGCCGACGCCGTCACCGACGACGTGCTCGGCTGGCTCGCCTCCGCTCCCGACACGCCGCTGTTCCTGTTCGTGCACTACTACGATCCCCACACCCACTACCATCCGCCGCGCGAGTACGCGCGCGCGATGGGTCTGAGCGAGCGGGGTCCCTCCACGTCGCGCTGGCTCTTCTCGCGCGTCGAGTCCGGCGAGCGATCGGTGGCGCCCCAGGAGGCGCGCGACCTCGACGCGCTCTACGACGGTGAGGTGCGCTTCGCCGACGCCCAGCTGGGCCGGCTCTTCGACGCTCTTCGCCGCCGCGGCTCCTGGGACCGGACCGTGCTGCTGGTGACGGCCGATCACGGCGAGGTGATCCTCGAGCGTCTCGCCAGCGACGGCCGCGCGATGCTCCACTCGGAGTGGGTCGACGAGGAGGAGATCCGCGTTCCCTTCCTGCTGCGAGGGCCGGGAGTGCCCGCCGGCGCGCGCAGCGACGTTTCGGTGGCCACCTACGACGTACTCCCGACGCTGCTGGGACGGCTCGGGATCGCGCCGCCACCGGGCGTCACGGGCCGCGACCTGCTGGCCGGCGACGCCGCGTCGCTGGCGCAGCGGCCGGTGGTGACCGTCAACTCGCCCCGCAACGGCCGCGGCCCGACGCTGGTGACGGCGCGCGCCGAGGGCTTCCGCTACACGCGAGAGCTCGAGACCGGCCGCGAGTGGATCGCCGCCGTGGAGGGGATCGACGCCGCGCCGGCCGGCCTCACGCCCGAGCTGCTCGCGAGGCTACGCGAGGCGGTGTCGGGCCTGAGCGTGCCCGGCGAGCGGGCCCCGCTCGACCCGGAGGTCGAGGCCAACCTGCGCGCGCTCGGCTACGCAGAGTGAGGCCTTCGGGGCCACCCGGCGCCCGCGGCTCAGAAGTCGAGCGTCAGGCTCCCTCCGTCCGTCACCTGACAGCGGCCGGTCCCGCCGTCGAGCAGACCCCCCTCCGGATCCTTGAGGGTCAGCTGACAGCGCATGGCGTGGCCGCGGTCGCCCCGGAGCGTGGCGAGGACCTTGCCCGTGTAGAAGTGCGCGAACTCGCCGACCGAGACGCCCTCCTGGGTCCAGTCGCCATCCGCATCGTGCTTCCACAGCTGCCATTCCGGTCCGGACCAGCCGACCGACATGGCGGTGACGAGGTCTCCCTTCGTGGACTGCTGGATTCGCAGGTAGTCGCCTTCGAAGCGCTCGCCGCCCGAGCCGAGGGTCGTGTGCATCCTGCCCCGAACGGTGTCCCGGCCGAGGGATTCGAAGCTGAACGGAACCTCCTGCACTGCGCCCTCGGGTGGCTTCCAGCGGGCCGGGAGCATTCCGGTGCGCGGGCCCTTCGGCATGGGCTCCCCCGCCTCCCCGGATCCGCCGAAGCCGCACTCGTGGGCGAGATCCCGGTTGCGCTGCTGCGTCGACTCCAGGAGGCAGCGCGTCGCGCCGTCGCCCGGCTCGCACTCGTTGCTCTGGTCGGTCTGCCACGCGGCCTCGGCGGTCGCGAACTGCTCGCGAAGAAACGACGGGAGCGTCGCCTGGCAGCGCGCGACCTCGCTCTGGTGGCGGGTGCGCGCCGCCGCCAGGGCGCGCTGCTCGCAGGCGTCGCGCTCCGTCGGGGACAGAGTCGCCGAGCAATCGACCGCCCCGCGTGCCTCACGACCCGGAGCCGCCGCGGACGGGGTGGCACCGGCGCTCGGCGCGGGAATGCTGCGGTAGGGCGACTCGGCCAGCACGGCGCGCGCCGCGTCCGAGTCGATCCGCAGGAGCAGGGCCTTCAGCTCGGCGAGCGTCGCCGAACCGCACTGCCACCAGACGGTCGTCTTCAGCACCCCTTCGCGCTCGGGCTGGCGCTGGACGTTGAACAAGTAGAGCCGGCCGAGAGCGTGGGCGGCGGCGACGAAGTCGCCGCAGTTCCCGCTCATCGGGTCGGCCCGGCATAGGGTGTAGTCGTCGGCGATGGCGGGACACACCGCCTCGGGCGGCGGCGGCGAGTCGACGAACGGGTCCTGCTCGTCGGAAGCGGCCGGCGCCGCGAGCGCGGACAAGAGTGTGAGCCGAACGAAGGCCCGAAGGAGAGGGTGATGCATGGACCGAAATCTAGCGGTTGTCCGGGGGCGTCATCCCATCCGCGCCAGGGGGGACGTCTTCCGCGCCACCGGGTTCCGGTGCTCGGAAGCTCCGGTTCCAGGGGGGCACTCGGGGGCGGATCCCCGCGTTCCTGGGTCTCCGCTCCGCTGGCCGCGCGGCCCGGCTGGACATCTCCAGATGCGTCCTCACTCCCTCGACTCAGGGAATCTGCAGGATCTCGTCCCAACGATCGATCCCATCAGTCGACGCATCCGGACCGGATACCGCGTTGAACAACCTTCTCCAGAAACACCTTGTTGTTGATCCGTGACCCATGAAGAGCCGACATGGAACCGAGCGCACGATGACTGGCGAAGTCGATCACGCCGACGGTGCGGCGGTTCGATTCCCGCCGCCTCTGGTTCCCCTGCTCGCGCTGGCGCTTGGAGTCGCCGTGCATTCGCTCGTCTGGCCCCTCGGCCGGCCGATCGAGGGGATCGCGAGGTACGAAATCGGGGCCGTCCTCTTCCGCGCTCGGCTGCGCACCCATGGCTGCGGCCTCAGGCTCTTCCGACGTTCCGGGCAGGAGGGCGCCCTGGGAGAGCTCACCCGAGATCATCGCGACGGGCGCCTACGAGGTCACGCGGAACCCGATGTACGTGGGCCTGGACGGTATAGGGAGGTCAGCTCCTCGGAGAACAGCGACCATCGCTGCGTTCTTCGAAACCTTCACCAAGGAGCTGACCATGAGCACAGCGTACATCGGCATCGACCTCCACCGCACGGTGATCCAGATCTGCGTCCTCGACGAACGCGGCGAGCGGATCGCCGAGGAGAGAATCCGATACGAGAGCCTGGAAGAGGGGCTTCGTGCCGTCGCCGTCGTTCAACGCTTTGCGCCGGACTGCCGGATTGCGGTGGAGGCCCTCGGCCTGAACCGCTGGTTCGTGAACGCCTGTCTCGAAGCGGGTCTCGATGTCCTGGTCTGCGACGCGCGCAAGCTCGACCTGAAGAAGCTCGGGAAGAAGACCGACCGGCGCGATGCTCGAGAGATCGCGCGTCGCCTGTGGCTCGGAGACCTCGATCGAATCGCACGGACCTACTACCCCAGCGACGAGGAATATGGCCGGCGCAAGCTCCTCCGGGTTCGCCATCGCCTGGTGCAGATGCGACAGCAGACCATCAACCAGCTGCGAGGGATGCTCAACGCCTACCAGATCCCCGCTCCGCGCGGAGTCCTCTACACGCGACCGAGCCGGAAGAGGCTGGCTTCCGTCCGGCTTCCCGTTCCGGAGCTCCAACAGGCCTTCGCGGCGTTGCTCGCGGTGCTCGAAGGCCTCCAGGGACAGATCGACGCCCTCAACCGCCGCGTGCGGCGGCTGCCGCGCGAGGAGGCCCGCGTGGCGGTGCTCGCTACGACGATCCCCGGCATCGGCCCGCAGTCGGCGGCCACGCTACTGGCCGAGCTCGGCGACCCGAAGCGCTTTCCGGGCCCCCGCGCCGTCGCCGCCTACGCCGGCCTGGTGCCTCGCGTAAGCCAGTCCGCCGACAAGGCCCACCACGGTCGCATGACCAAGCAGGGCAACCCCGAGCTGCGCTGGATCCTCTCACAGTGGGCGGTGCGATTGATGAAGGACGACCCGTTCGTACGCGCCTGGGCCCTGCGACTACGCCGTCGGGTGCACAAGAACAAGGCCCGGATGGCCCTGGCGCGACGCCTGCTCGTCGGACTCTGGGTGATGCTCACCCGCGGCGAGGCGTTCGATCTACGCCGCTGCCTCGGCCAGGTCTAGGAGGATCGACCGACGCAAACACTTCGCGTTCCAACGCAGGCGGACGACGGGCAGCTGACCGTGGCCGCGAGCCCTTTGCCTCGAATCTTCGCCGCCTCTCCCGAACTTCCCGAGTGAGCCCAGGAGCTCGACAACGCGCATGGACCGAACCGAATCTCGGAACGCGACCACCGCCACAGGAGGAACCCCCAAGAGAGAATCCTGAACTCACGAAACCGAGAGGAGTTGACACTCCCTAAACGGGTGTCAGCTGCAAGCCCTTGTTAGGCAGCGTGCGGCACAAAGCTGCCGGGCCTCAAAGAACGAACGACGAGCCGAGGAATCAGAAGAGGCGCCCAGCTGCACAGGAACGGAAGAATCAGGACTCTTAGATCCGTACCTGGCCCGGCAACGAAGAGCAAGAAGCCTATAGCGAAGAGAGCTGCTGCGACTATGAGCCCAGGCAGCATGATCCTGGGACGTTCAATTCGAGGCCAGCGACGAGCGAGGAACGGCCAAGCTGAACACACAGCTACCACGGCGGGGCTAAGCATGAGATAGAAGCTCAGGAAATAGCCGGTCCAAAAGACTCCGCCCGCGGCAACGAACCGTAACTTCGAGATCTCCGGCGTCGCAGGTTCGAGGGCGCCCGCGGCCGCACCGACCAAGAAGGCCAAGGCGGTCGACAAGGCTACGCCCGAGATGATCCAGGCAAACACCAACTTCGCGGCTCGCATCACGCTGCCTTGTATATCCCCCGCACGAAGCCGCGGTGGTGGGATAGTGGATCGGTGACCCGGGGAGATCGCTGCTGCCTGAGGCCCCGAGCCTGTCCGTTAGAAGGATCCCCCGCCCTCTTTGCCCATGCCGCGGAGTATCTGAGGCCCTGGTGAGCCTGCATCTACAAGGTCGGTAGGCAACCGTACAGGGTCGGGGGATCCGGGTCCCAGCCTATCACCGAGGTACCCGATGAAGAAGCCTCTTCTGTGCGGGATCGACGTCAGCGCGAGGGATCTCGCGGTGGCGATCGACAACGGGACGGGACGGATCTGGGAAGGGACGTTCCCCAACGATCCGACGGGTCACCGCAAGCTCGTCCGGCGCTTGAGTCGTGGCCCGACGGCCGCTCGCGTGGTCGTCGAAGCGACCGGGATCTATCACCTCGATCTGTGTCTCGCGCTCCACGACGCGAAGGGCATCGCCGTCATGGTGGCGAACCCCAGGACCACGAAGGACTTCGCGCGGGCTCAGCTGCGCCGCTCGAAGACGGATCGAACCGATGCCCAGTCGTTGCTGGAGTTCGTCCGGCGAATGGAGTTCGAGAGCTGGGCGCCGCCGAAGCCCTCGATCCTGGCTCTGCGGGCCTTCTCGCGCCGAATCCAAGCCCTTCTGGTCACTCGCGCCCAGGAGAAGAATCGCCTTCACGCCGACGCTTCGGTGGCGGCGACGCCGCCGGCCATCCGGGAGAGCATCGAGCGCCACATCGAGTCCATCAACGGGGAGATCGAGGCGCTCACGCGGCATGCGATCGAGGTGGTCGCGGAAGAGGAGGACCTGGTGCAGCGATTCGCGCATCTCGTGTCCGTGAAGGGAATCGCGCAGGCCAGCGCGATCACGCTCCTGGCCGAGCTGTCGGTGCTTCCCAACGACATGTCGGCACGCGAGTGGGTCGCTCATGCTGGGCTGGATCCCCCGTCATCACGAGTCCGGGACCTCCGTGTCCAGCGCGGTACGAATCAGCAAGGTCGGCAATCGTCACCTGCGATCCGCACTCTTCCTCCCTGCGCTGGTCGCATCCCAGCACGAGCCACGCGTCCGCGCCTTCTATGCGCAGCTGCTCGCGCGCGGCAAGAAGCCCATGCAGGCCCTGGTGGCCGTGATGCGGAAACTTCTCCACGCCATTCACGGAATGTTCCATCACGATGCCGACTTCGACGGAGCGAAGTTCTTCGCCGAAAGGACTTGGCCGAAGACGGAGTATCTAACGCGCCGGTTCAGCGGCGGGCCGCGCAGCGGACCGTCCGCTGCAACCGGTTGTTAGGCGGCTCACCATACGACCACATGCTCATCATGCCTCTCCAGCAGTTCTTCCGTCGGCCCATTGTGCTCGGCCGCCAGAATGCATCGGGCACTGGGAAAACCAGTCCGACAAGCTTCTGCTAGCGTTACTAGCGCCCTCAGTCGTTGTTCACGCTCCGCACCCTTGAGATCGTGAGGGAAGGTCAGGTCGTTCCAGAAGACAAGCTCCACTTCGAGTGTCGCTGCCTCTACGTCTGCCCAAAGGTAGACCTGAAGGTGCTGCGCTGTGCCGTTAGCCGACCGCAGCGAGTGCTGGCAGCTGCGGCCCGGTGTCGACTCCAAGCGGGAACGCCAGACGGCGTCGAACGGCTCAGGTCCCTCAAGCGTCTCGTCGTCGAAGGACGTGATCTCCAAGAGGGGCAATTCGCTGAGCGCCGCAACAACCATGGGCAATTGAGAAAGCGAGAGGCCCACCACGAAGATCTCCGTGGCAGCACCATCGTACTCGACTAGCAGGTGCTTCGCGCTGTCCCAGGTCGGCGTTGTATCCATGCCCGCCTAACTCCTAATGGGTTGCGCCTCCCCGAGCGGGATCGCTGCGAGTTGGCGCAGGAGATTCTACGGGGTTGAGGCGGAAAGTGGCCGTGGGAACTGGCGTTGTGAGGTGGCTGCAGGCAAATAGGCTGCGGGGGCTTGCAGCATAACGTGGTGGCGGCCGGGTGGGGCGAGGCCAGGTAGCACCCTCGCAGGCTAATCGACGACGGCGTCTTGGGGGCGACGGGCCCAAAGTCGGACAAGTTGCCGGGACCGGGGCACTTTCGCGCCGGTGGCGATCCCGGTCCCCTCCGGGCAACGCTGCGAGCCGGATCCCTGCGATCGGCGATCCGCGATCCGAGGATCGAGCACGGGGATGGGACTCCGGTGGAGGTCCGCCGCCGCCCGCCCGCACCCCCGGCCTCGTTCTCGAGAGGACTATCCAACCCGAATCCGTCGGGCCGGCGCTCCGGGCGCCCGCGGAGGTCCCGAGGGTCGTGGCGCGCATCACAGGCGGTCCGCGGGGCTGGTGACCCCCAGCGGACCGCGGTCGAGGACGTGGGTGTAGATCATCGTGGTCTTCAGGTCTCGGTGACCGAGGAGCTCCTGGACCGTGCGGATGTCGGCGCCGTCCTCGAGCAGATGGGTGGCGAAGGAGTGGCGGAAGGTGTGGCAGGTGACGCGCTTCGCGATCCCTGCGGCGCGCCCGGCCTGCTTCACCGCGCGCTGGATCGCGGTCTCGTGGAGGTGATGGCGGAACAGCTCGCCGGTCCGGGCGTCGACGGTAGGCCGCTGGGCGGGAAAGACCCAGTACCACCCCCACTCGGTCGCCGCGCTCGGGTACTTGGCGCCGAGCGCGCCGGGGAGCCTCACGCCGATCGCGCGCTCGCGGTCGTGCCGGTGGCTGCGGCGGTTCTCCTCGAGGTGCTCCAGCAGCGCGCGTCGCAGGCGCGTGGGAAACGGACAGCGGCGGTCGCGCCGCCCCTTGCCGTGGCGCACGGTGATCTGACGCCGCTCGGCGTCCACGTCCTTCACGCGCAGCCGCAGGCCCTCGAGCAGGCGCAGTCCGCTGCCATAGAGCAGCGTCGCCACTAGGCGGTCGCGCGGCGAGAGCTCGCTCAGCACCGCGCGGATCTCGTCCCGGCTCAGCACCACCGGCAGGACGCGCGACGTCCGCGCCCGCACCGCAGCGTCGAGGCCCTCCAGGCGGCGGTCCAGGACGGTGCGGTACAGGAAGAGCAGCGCCGACAGCGCCTGGTTCTGGGTGGCCGCCGCCACGCGCTGCTCGACGGCGAGATGGTTCAGGAAGGCCACCACCTCCTCGGGGCCCATCTCGGCGGGATGCCGCTTGCCGTGGAAGAAGATGAAGCGGCGGATCCACGCGACGTAGGCCTGCTCGGTGCGGCGGCTCATGTGCCGCAGTCGCGTGGCGGAGCGGACGCGATCGAGCAGTCGCGGCGGTTGCGGGCGCGGCGGTCGAGGTCCGGACACGGAGCCCTCGCGCGGGACCGGGCGAGAGCCCCACGGTAGACGAGCCGGCGCGGCGACGGCAAACGCCGCCGCGCCGGCTACGCCTGGTCCCCCTCCCCCACCATCGCGTCGAGACGTGCGCACAGCGCCTCCACCTGGTAGCGGAGCGGTGCGCGTTCGAGCATGCGCCGCTCGACGATCCGGGTCGCGTTGGCAACGGCCGAGTGGTCGCGGCCGAGGGCGTCGCCGATCGCCGAGAGCGAGGCGTCCGTGTAGCGGCGCGCCAGATACATCGCGAGCTGGCGCGGCACGAGAACGTCGTGGCGGCGCGAGCGCGTGGCGAGCTCGTCCGGCCGCTTCTTGAAGTAGGCGGCCACCGTCTCCACGACGTCGCGTGCCTCGATCCGCCGCCGCGTCGCCGCGATCGGCGACAGCTTGCGCAGCGCCACCAGGGTGAGCTCGCGGTCGATGGGTCGCTTGAGCAGTGACGCGGTCGTCACGAGCTGGATCAGCACGCCCTCGAGGTCGCGCACGCTGCCGGGCACCGCGTCCACGATCATCTCGCGGCAGTCCTCGGGCAGGCGCACGCCGCCGTCGGCCGCCTTCTGGCGCAGGATCTCCCGCCGCACGATCGCGTCGGGGGCGTCGAGCTCGGCCACCAGCCCCGAGCTGAGCTTCGAGCGCAGCCGCGGGTCGAGGCCCTCGATGTCGCGCGGCAGGCGGTCCGCGGTGAGCACCACGCGCGCTCCCACGTCGAGCAGGTGGCACAGGGTGTGGAAGAGCTCGAGCTGAGTCGCCTTCTTGCGGGCGTCCAGGAACTGCACGTCTTCGAGCACCAGCAGGCGGCAGCCGTGACGGAAGCGGCGCTTGAACTCCTCGACGCGCCGCGCCCGCAGCGAGCTGGTGAACTCGTTGGTGAAGCCCTCGGCCGAGGCGTAGATCGCGCGCGCCTCGCCGTGGCAGCGCGCCTCGCCGACGATCGCGCGCGCCAGGTGCGTCTTGCCCAGGCCCGAGGCCGCCGAGAGCACGAGCGGGTTCAGCGCGCGCTGGGTCTGGCGGGCCATCGCCAGCGACGCCTCGCGCGCCAGCGCGTTGCACGCGCCCACCACGAAGTTGTCGAAGCGATAAGGCAGCTCGCGCTGCCGCTCGCCGTCGTCCACGGCGGCCGAGCGCGCGGCGCACGGGACCGGCGCCGGGCGGCGTGCGATCGGTCGCGTGGGGGCCGGCTCGCAGAGCTCTCCCGGCGGTCCCGTCGGCAGGGCGGGGACCACCACCAGGTCGATCCTCACGGGTCGGCCCGCCTCCTGGCCCGCGCTGCGCTCGATCTCGGGGAGAAAGCGCTCGCGAACGCGATCGCGGTGGAAGGCCGTCGGGCAGCCGAGCGTCAGTCGGTCGGTCGGCGGGTCGCCCTGGCCGGGCTCGACCCGGGCGACGAGGGGGCCCAGCCAGGCCTCGAGGGTGAACGGGGGCATGTCCGCTCCGAGCCGGCGCAAGACACCGTCCCAGAGCCTCGGGGGGGAGGTCTGCAATGACTTCGATCTTCGGAGGTATGAGAGGTTTTACGCCGGATCCCCATCGTTCAGTTCCGGCGCGGGGCGGGAGTAGACCACTTCGCCGAAGGCCGCGCAAACTCGCGGCACGCCGCGGCCCGCACCCTCCCGACACCGGATTGCAACGCTCAAACACAGGCTCACTCCGACGGAAAAACCCCGGTTTGTGAAGACGAAGGCGAATGCATTCCGCACACTTCCCGCGGCTTCGGAGAAAGTGTCGCGGGTTCCTCACCGGCCTCGGGGCACGCGCCCCGAGCCGAACGGATCTCGTCGATGCGCCTCTTTTCGGGTTTATTCGACGATTATCTCGCCTTTTCGCAGGCGGATCAGTGGAACCTGGGGCCTCCACCCCGCCGGCCCTCCAGCTCGAGACGCTGGAAGGAGAGCGAGCTGGCGAGGCGCGCGAAGCGCTCGGGGATGCTGTCCGCCTCGAGCAGCCCCTGCTTCTCCGGGGGCGGGAAGGCGAAGGCGTTGGACACCGCGTTGACGAAGGTCTCGTCGTCCACCCCGGCGAAGAGCGCGGGGTCGAAGGGATGGGAGCGCTCGGTCTGGGTGTGACGCACCAGGAGCCCGACGTCCTCGATGATCGCGCTGCGCAGACGACCCACCCGCTCGCGCTCGGCGTCGGGGTAGGGCTCCTCCAGGCGCGCGACCCGGGCCAGCCGGTACAGGCGCGATGCATCGGGAGGCAGCTCGCCGACGACGCGCACGCGGTGCTCGCCGAGCAGCACGAGGTTGTAGCGGCCGTCGGGCAGGCGTTGGCTCTCCGTGATCAGGCCGGCACACCCGATCGGATAGATCGGCGGATTGCCCGGCATGTCCTCGGCGTGCTCGGGCCGCACCACCACCATGCCGATACGCCGCTCGCCCTTCAGCACCTCGCGGGCGAGCTGGCGGTAGCGCGGCTCGAACAGATGGAGCGGGGTCTTCACGCGCGGGAAGAGCACCACGTTGGAGAGCGGAAAGATCGGCAGCAGCTCCGTCTCGCTCATGTCCATGCTTCGGCTCCACCCGTCCACGCGGTCGCGTGGGTCGCGTTGACGGGCGGCCGGGGCGCTGGAAGACTCGCGCCCGCGTGGACCGCACCACAGCCCGTCAGCTGATCTCGCGCCTCAACGTAGATGCCGAGCGCATCGCGGGCCAGTTCGGGCTCCGCTATCGCTCGATCACCGCCGAGCGCGCCGGGGTGAAGAGCCGCTACGGCGTCTGCTACGCCGACGGCGCGATCAAGATCCGGCTGCGGCACGCCACCACCGGGCGGCCCCTCAAGTACTCGAGCCTCGTCAACACGCTCTGCCACGAGCTCGCGCACCTGCGGCACTTCAATCACGGTCCGCGCTTCAAGGCCTTCTACTTCGAGATCCTCGACTTCGCGCGCGCCGTCGGGATCTACCGCCCCGGGCGGACGCAGCGCACGCCGGTGGCCCCGGCGCCGCTCGCTGCGGCGCGCCGCGCTCCGCCCGCCCCGGCGGCGGCGCGGACGACGGGACCGCGTCAGCTCACCCTGTTCGGGTAGCGGCCGGCTCTCGGGTGGCGGAGCCGCTCAGCTGGTGAGCTGATCGTACTCCTCGAGGGTGTTCGGACCCTCGTCGACCTTCGCCCGCACCTCGTCGCAGGCGATCGCCTTGTCCATGATCTCGCGCACGAGGCCTTCCACGCTCAGCTCGTCGTACTCGGCCATCGCATCCTCGAGCGCGGTGTCGGACACCTTGAACTCGAGCGCGACCTTGATCGTGACTGACATGGACTGGACCTACCTGCTGCCGGTACCGCCGGCTGCCCGGGCGAGCCGCGAAGTGCTAAGGCCTTGAAAACAAAAGGTTTTCCGGCGCGGAAGGCGAGAGGATACACCAGCGCTCCACGCCCAGCCAAGGAAATTTACGCGTTTTCCTGCGCCGATTCGGCGGTTTGGGGGGGTTCGCTCCACACGTGGAGAACCACCAGGGCGATGGCGCCGAGGAGCACGGCCGAGAAGATCGACATCGAGACCGCGTGCAGGTGCCGGTAACGCGCGATCGCCTCCAGATTTCCGGCCGGGCCGAAGGCGAGCTCGTGCAGGCCTTCCATCTGCGGCGTCACGCCGAGCTGGCTGACCAGGCAGGCGCCCGTCAGGACGAGGGGCAGGACCACGAGCAGGCGCCCGCGACCCAGCGCCGCGGCCAGTCCGGCCAGCACCACGCCCGCGACCGCCCCGTAACCGTGCAGCGTGGCGAGAGCCGGGCCCACCAGGTGCCCGGCCATCTCGGTCGAGGGGAGCACCCGGAACGCGAGCCGCGCGATCACCAGGGCGAAGAACGCCCAGGAGCCCACCCAGCCGCCGAGGGTGAGCCACAGCGCGCTGCGCAGCGACACGTCGACCACCGGTGCGCGCCTCACCGCGGCTCCAGGTCGTGGAGCTGCGCCGGGTCGGCCGGGGGAGCGACGACGAGCCGGCGTCCCGCCTCCACGGCGCGCAGGGCCGCCGCGTCGCGCTCCACGTCGGGAACGCGCGCGGCTCCGATCGTGCGCCGCAGGATCTCGACACCGGCGACGACGGCCACGCCGGCGAAGTCGCCGCCCCCGTCTCCGCGCGCCTCGCAGTAGGCACGCCAGATCGGCGCCACGCGCTCGGCGGCATCGTCGGGGCGTCCTCGTGCCACGTCGGCCAGCACCAGGTGTCCGACCAGCATCCCCAGGTCGAAGCGCGGGTCGCCGGCGTGGGCGATCTCGGCGTCGAGCAGCTTCGCGCCGCTCTCGGAGAGCAGGATGTTGGTCGGCTGCACGTCGCCGTGGACGAGCGCCCGGCCGCGGGTGCGGCAGCGCGCCTCCACCTCCGCGATCCGCGCGCGCAGCGGGGTGTCGCTCCAGATCACCTCCGCGGCGGCGCGCAGCGCCGGCGAGAGCGGGAAGTCGTTCGCCGCGAAGGGCAGGCGGAATACGTGGTCGAGGTGCAGGGCCAGCACACCGTCGTCGGTCGCGCCGTCGGGGAAGGCGTCGAGGGTGGCGGCGTCGCGGACTCCCACGTGGACCCGGCCGAGGAACGCGGCGATCTCGCACAGGGCCGCGCGGGTGTCGGCGCCGCGGCGCAGCGCCGCATCGAGGCGCTCGGCCGGAGCGATGTCTTCGAGCACGAGGGCGTGCGCCACGGCGTCCACGTCGAGCACCGTCGGACACACGCCGCCCGGATCGAAGGGCGCCACCGCGGCGTAGTAGCGCGCCTCGTGCAGGATGCGCTCGGGCGAGGCCGCGTACTCCGGGAACTTCGCCAGCGCCGGGCCCGCCTGCTTCACCACCACCGAGCGCTCGCCCGCCCGAACCCGGCGCACCCAGTTGATGTTGCCGTCGCCCGCCGGCTCGCAGCGCGGAGCGCCCCCCCGCGCCCCCGCGAAGTCCGGGAGGCGACCCCGTAAGTATTCGAAAACATTGGATTCCGTGAGCTGGTCCTGCACGCGCGAGAAAGTGCACCCCAGGCGCAGAAAATCCTCAAGGGCCGGCAGGCGCACGACGAAGAATGGGTTGTTCGGGCTGAGCCAGGGGGGGGCAAGGTCCGGACGATTCGCCCCGGCCCACATCGTTGGGTCCGGGGCGAATCGCTATCGGGGTGGTCTCGCGTCCGGGTTCACGCGAGCGGCTCGAGCGTCACCGGGTCGAGCTCGCCGTGCTGGAGCGCGCGCGCCTCGCCGTCCGAGGTCTGGTCGCTGTGGCAGCTCGCGCGGTGGCCGCGGTCGGCGCCCATCGCGCGGCGCGTCTTGCCCGCCAGGCGATGGATCTCCTCGGGAGTGAGTACGCCGCGCTTCTCCAGGATCGCGCGCTGCTCGTCGCTGAGGGCGCCCGAGATCTTCGGCAGCTCCCAGGCGTAGTCCGCGTCCTTGCCCGACACGAACTCGGTAATCTCCTTGCTGATTCGCACCGAGCACCAGTCGTGGCCGCACATCGCGCAGAAGTCCGTGTCCACGTCGAGGTCCTCGTCGTGGTAGGCGCGCGCGGTGTCGGGGTCCCAGGCCAGCTCGAAGTGCTTCTCCCAGTTGAGCGCGGCGCGCGCCTTGGTGAGCTCGTCGTCGCGGTCGCGGGTGCCGGGGATACCGAGTGCCACGTCGGCGGCGTGGGCGGCGATCTTGTAGGCGATCACGCCCTGCTTCACGTCGTCCTTCTTCGGAAGCCCCAGGTGCTCCTTGGGTGTCACGTAGCAGAGCATCGACGCGCCGTGGTAGGCGGCGGCGGTGGCCCCGATGCAGCTCGTGATGTGGTCGTAGCCCGGGAAGATGTCGGTGACCAGTGGCCCGAGCACGTAGAAGGGCGCTCCGTGGCACAGGCGCCGCTCGAGCTTCATGTTGAACTCGATCTGGTCGAAGGGAACGTGTCCCGGCCCCTCGATCATCACCTGGCAGCCGTGGCGCCAGGCGCGCTCGGTGAGCTCGCCCAGCGTCTCCAGCTCGGCGAGCTGGGCACGGTCGGTGGCGTCCGAGAGGCCGCCGGGACGCAGGCCGTCGCCGATCGAGAAGGTGACGTCGTAGCGGCGCAGCACCTGGCAGATGTCGTCCCAGATCTCGTACATCAGGTTCTGGCGGCCGTGGTGGAGCATCCACTTCGCCAGGAGCGAACCGCCGCGCGACACGATCCCGATCAGGCGGTCGCGCACGAAGGGGAGGTGCTGGTGCAGCACGCCGGCGTGGATGGTGAAGTAGTCCACACCCTGGCGCGCCTGGTGCTCGAGGCTCTCCAGCACCGTCGCAGCGTCGAGATCCTCGATCCGGCGGCCGACGATCATCGAGTAGATCGGCACGGTGCCGATCGGCACCCGCGCGTTCTTCACGATCGCCTCGCGCGTGGCGTCGAGGTCGCCGCCCGTGGAGAGGTCCATCACCGTGTCGGCGCCCCAGCGCTCGGCCCAGTGGAGCTTCTCCACCTCCTCGTCGGTGCCCGAGGAGACGGGGGAGGCGCCCATGTTGGCGTTGATCTTGGTGCGGCTCGCGCGGCCGATGCACATCGGGTCGAGGCCGCAGGCCAGGTGGATGCGGTTCGCCGGGATCACCATGCGTCCCGCCGCCACCTCGTCGCGCACCTGCAAGGCCGTGAGGTGGGGCTCGCGCTCGGCCACGCGCTCCATCTCGGGCGTCACGTTCCCGAGCCGGGCGTGCTCGAGCTGGGTCGCCGGGACGAAGCCCTCGGGCGCGCGCCAGGTGCCGTCGTCACCCCGCGTCCAGTCGGGAGGCATGAAGTCCCAGGCGGAGCGCGGCGAGACCAGCGGCATGCCCGGGGTGTCCGGCGAGCTGAAGGCGAGCGGACTCCCGACGGCGGCGGGCTGGGCGAAGCTGCCCGGTGTGGTGCCCTGGCCGCGGCTCGACGGATTTCCGCCGCCTCGCGGCAGCTCGTAGGAGGACTCGCTGCCGCGCGCGCGCCCGGATCGCGAAGGGGGAGTCGGCATCGGGAGCCCGAACGTACCGCACCTCGCGGTTCGCTACCGTCACGGCCGTGCGGCGCTCCGCTCTCCTCCTGGCCATCACGCTCGTCGCCGTCGCGTCCTGCGACCGCAAGATCGAGCCCTTCGATCCGGCCGAGCAGCCTCGTGAGCCCGATCTCTCGAAGATCTTTCCGGAGGGCGCCGATCAGGTGGAGCCCCTGGAGCCGGGTCTGCCGCCGGCGCCTGGCGAGAGCCGGGGCACGGCCCCGATGCCGAGCGAGGTCGCCACCGACGAGGGCGGTGGCGGGGCCCAGGGCGAAGCGATCTCGGGCACGATCGAGCTGGCCCCCGCGCTCGCCGACGCCGCGCCCTCGGGCGCCTTCCTGTTCGTGATCGCCCGGCGCGGAGGCGGCGGCCCGCCGCTGGCGGTGAAGCGCGTCGCCGACCCGCACTTCCCCTTCGCCTTCACGCTCGGCCCCGACGACCGCATGATCCAGTCGATGCCCTTCCAGGGCCCGATCACCGTGAGCGCGCGGCTCGACCACGACGGCGACGCGATCAGCCGCAGCCCCGCCGACCTGATGGGCGCTGCTACCGGCGGCCCCGTCTCCCCCGGCGCCACCGGCATCCACATCGTCCTCGACACGGCGGCACCCGGCGAGAGCCGGGGCGCGGCCCCGATGCCGAGTGAGGTCGCCACCGACGAGGGCGGTGGCGGGGCCCAGGGCGAAGCGATCTCGGGCACGATCGAGCTGGCCCCCGCGCTCGCCGACGCCGCGCCCTCGGGCGCCTTCCTGTTCGTGATCGCCCGGCGCG
>Ga0315553_10000363_pt1 | contig 41160 bp, 28 predicted proteins | sample SalMarSW160140MG_FD_203099 | JGI IMG/M metagenome (GOLD analysis project Ga0315553, IMG submission 203099) | Salt marsh sediment microbial communities from the Plum Island Ecosystem LTER, Massachusetts, United States - Salt Marsh Sediment SW1601-40 ... | reverse complement strand
TCGGCTCCCCTTGTGGCACCGATGGTTCCTCTCTGGCTGCCTCTTCGCGCAGGTCGTGCAGCCAGGAGGGCATCTCTTCTTCCTCCGCGCCAGGCATGGCCGTCTCCGGAGCAGGGGTCTCGGCTTCCACTCGCGGTGCCGGTGGTTCCCCTCTGGCTGTCTCTTCGCGCAGGTTGCGCAGCCAGGAGGGCATCTCCTCTTCGTTCGCCATCGGAAGCCCTGGCTCCTCGGGAGGAACCATCGTTGGTGCCTCGGGGGCGATGACAGCCTCTTCCATGGCTGCCTCTTCCTCCAGGACGCGCTCCGCGGCTGCTGTCTCTTCTGCCTCTGGGAACACCTCCTCGCTAATCGGCTCAAGTCCCGCTAGGAGGCCAGCCTCTTCCAACTCGCCTGCTACGTCCTCGTCCTCCAAGCCCGACCCCACCTCTTGCGGAGGCGGTAGCACTTCGTCGTCCATGGCCTTGGGCTTCATCTCCCTCAGCCAGGTTGGTATCTCGTCTTCCTGGGTGGGGATCGCTGCTTCCTCTGTTGGCGCCCTAGAGTCCTCTTCGAGCAATGCCTCTTCTGCACCCTCGGCCTCAGGTCGAAGATCGCGCAGCCAGGTCGGCATCTGCTCTTGCTCGGTGGTCTCCGACAGAGGCTCGGACTCCTGCGCTGGTTGCAGTTCCTCCAGGGCGGCCGCAGGGATCTCCCCTTCCCCGAGCAATGCCTTCGACTCTTCCATCCAGGTCATGATCTCGTCAATGGAGGCTGATTCGTCGGGCATAGTCTCCCGCAGGCGATCCATGGTCTGTCCGGTGATGTTCGAGGGCTCCTCCTCAGGTGCCGCGAACTCCCCTTCAGACAGCGCTGTGGCGGATAGAACGCTCTCCACTTCTTGCTCACCAACAATGGGCTCCTGTGCGGGTTGGTCTGAGGCCGCCTCCTGCCGCAGGCTGCGGAGCCAATCTGGTGTTTCGTCTGGTTCGCCAGGCTCCTCCTCTGGCTCTACACTTGACGGTACGGGCTGGATGACTTCACCTTCGGCCTGGAAAGGCCCTGCCGCGCCCTCGGGCTGCGCCAAGATCTCCTGTGCCTTTGCACCCATCTCTTCGTCCGGCTGAGCAACGGTCTCAGGTCCTATGGGTGGGACTATCTCCTCAGACGGAAGATCTCCGGCCTCCTCTTTCAGATCGCCGAGCCACTGGGGTATGCCTTCATCGATCTCGTGGCCGGGTGGACCACCGGCGTCCGCTACATCGGTGGTCTGCTCGGGGCTCTCTTCAGCCAGCTCTCGGAGCCAAGCAGGCATCTCCTGCGCCTCGGATGGCGTGGCGACCTCCTCAGGCGTGGCTTCCTTTTCTTCCTCTTGGAGCTTGCGCAGCCAATCTGGTGTCGCCTCGTCCAGGCGCTTGCCTGCGTCTGAGGGAGGGCCTTCCTTCCGGGCACCGGTGCCCTTGTCAGCTACCGGAGCCTCAGACTTGAGTTCTTCGAGCTGCTCATCCAGCTCTTCCCGATCCAGTCTGGGCACGGTGACCGTCCCAGGCGGAAGTGGAGACTTATCGTGGAACAACTCGTGGGCGACGACACTCTCCGGGTCCATAGCTTGAGCTGTGTCGAGGAGAGACTGAGCTTCTGGCTGCCGACCGGCACTGAGCAGGATCTCGCCGAGTATGAGGTTGGCTTTGAGGCAATTGGGGTACTGCTCCAGCAAGGCTTCGCAGATCCTTGCCGCTTCTTGCCTCTGTTCGCTCCACGAGAGTGCCTGGGCCAGTGCGATCTGGATGTCTGCGCGTTCAGGGTCTTCTTCCAAGACCGCTCTGAACTCATCTATAGCGCGCTGGTACAGTTCCTCCCTCATGTACAAGCGACCTAGCGCCGCAGAAGTGAGCTTCAGCTTCTGGGGAGCGGCTCCGTCGCGATCACTGTAGAGCCTTTGCAGTTCCTTTCTGATCTCAGCATTGCCGGGGTTGATCTCGAAGGCGCGTTCGAGTTGCCAGATCGCTTCGTCCAGAGCGCCCTGCTCGTCGAAGACAATGCCCAGGCCTACGTAGACCACCATGTCTTCCATGTCAGCGCCCAGTACCCGCTTGAAAAGGTTGGCCGCCTCGATGTAGTCGCCCTTCTCGAGACATGCCTCGCCCATGAGCCGGTAGGCTCTGACGTACCTGGGATACAGTTTCAGGATGTGCCGGCAGATGGCGATGGCCTGATCATATGAGTCGGCCCTGATCAGCTCCCTTGCTTCGTCACAGTATTTGCTCAGGGTTACCTCAGCCATGGTTCTTCCTCCGCCAACATTAAGAAGCCGGGGTTCCACCCAATAGTATTATGCCTTCTTTTGACGAGATTGTCAATGTCAGTTCTCCGCGGTTGGTTGAATAGGGACCATCATCGGGGCACACGCGGGACGAACCGGGGTCCATGCCCACCATATCGGGCAGAAGTATGGCGCTGATCATCAACAATCAGCGATCAGGTCGACGCTAGACCAAACGATGTGCGCCTTTGACGTGGATGATCAAGTCATCGATGGGCACACTTGGCTGCGGTGAAGGGCCCAGCGGGTCGTAGACCTCGTCTCCTACCAGCGCTTGCAGGGTGGCCGCGATGGAATGGGACGTGGCTCGCAGATCGTATCCACCTTCCAGGGTGAAGGCCAGACGACCATGACACAGCTCCTCAGCCATCTCCTTCAACGTGCTCGCCAGATGGGCATAGCCGGTAGTAGAGAGCTGCATCATGCCCAGGGGATCTCCCCAATGCGCGTCGTATCCTGCGGAGACCAGGATGATCTGGGGGCGATATCGCTCGGCGAGGGGATAGAGTATCTCGTCGAAGACACGTTCGTAGCCCTCGTCTCCAACACCTGCCGGTAGCGGTACGTTCACTGTATACCCTTGCCCATCTCCTTCACCGACCTCTGACCAGTGGCCGCTCCCAGGGTAGTGAGGATACTGGTGCGTTGAGAAGTACATGACCTGACTCGTGTCGTAGAAGATCTCCTGGGTGCCGTTGCCGTGGTGCAGGTCGAAGTCCACGATGAGGACACGGGAGAGACCCCTGTGCTGCAGGGCGTACGCGGTGCTCACTGCGATATTGTTGAAGAGGCAGAATCCCATACCGCGACCGCGCAGGGCATGATGTCCAGGTGGTCGCACCAGGGCGAAACCGTCGGCTACCTCGCCGTTCATGATTGCGTCTACGAGATTCAGCAACCCCCCTGCGGCGAGCAGTGCGACGTCAAAGGAACGGTCGTTCACATAGGTGTCGGGATCGAGATTGCCACCGCTTCTTTCTGACACCTCCCTAACGAGCTTGACGTAGTGCTCGTGATGGATCTCCAGCAGGTGGTCCATGAGCACCTGTGTGGGCCGGACCTCGACCAACCGGTCCAGCAGCCGCTGCTCGCGCAGCACCTGCATCGCCGTCTCCAGACGTTCCCTACACTCAACGTGTCCTACTCGGTTGTGCTCCAGATAGAGCGGATCGTAGACGTAGCCGGTGGACATGCCTTACCTTCTTCCGTCTGGTGCGGCGATCGCCCCAGCTTCATGGCTGCACGGGGCTGCTGCGTACCTACTCGTAGAACACCTCGTCAACGAGGGCGTGGATCTTGTCCCAGTCAGGGTACAGGAGACTGGGCTCGTCCCCGGCCTGCCGCTGGCTAGGGTCGAGATAGGAACGGTCGATGACCACGGACCGCACGTTGTCCGGACCCACCCGGCTGGCCATTTCGGCCAGGCGGATGAGTGTTGTCGGCGAGAGGTCCGTGTAGAAGGTGTTGCTCATGGCTTGAAGTAGCTCGGGTAGGCGCGGCAGCATCTGCAGGCTCAAGGCCTTCTTGGTCAGAGCCACCAGTGCCTTCTGCTGTCTGGCCATGCGGTGGAAATCGTCGCTGCCGTGCCTGGAGCGGCAGTAGATGAGCAGCGTCTCGCTGTCCATGTGTTGTTGCCCTGCTGGTATGTGGATGGTGATCTCGCTGCCTCGATCATCGGGATAGCTGCTATCCCAGATCTCCTTGTCGACGTAGATGTCCACTCCCCCGAGCAGATCGACTACCTCTCTGAAGCCTTGGAAGTTGATCATCACGTACCCGTGGAGAGGTATGCCGAAGTTCTGTTGTATCGTATCCATCAGCAGAGCTGGTCCGCCCCCGGGATAGTCCTGAGTCTCACCCAGCACGTGTGCTATGTTGATGCGCTGTTTTCCGTGACCAGGGACCTCCACGTACAGGTCCCGTGGAATGGAGAACAGCATCGCCTCGTTGGTCTCGGGATGCAGGGAGGCAATCATCATGGTGTCAGTTCGGAACGCTCTGTGCTCCACCTCCCACCTTTGGTCCAAGCCTACCAGGAGGATGTTGATCCGAGGGTTGCTGCCCGTTGCGAGCTCGGTGGCTTGCTGGTCCGGGACGCTCTCGAACCGTGGACCTACAGCGGGGAGCAGTCCGCTGGCCTCCAGCGGATGGACGAGGCTGCGGTACAGGTCGTAGAAATACGGTATTTCGATCACTTCGTAGAACAGATATCCTGATGCAACGCCAGCCAGCGTACAGATGGTCATGGTGGCAGATGCGAGGATAGCCAGAACTAGGGGGCGGAGTCCGCCTATACTCGTCTTGGTGGTCTTGTTCGGCATGTTGTTCGTAGAAACCATGTAGTTTTTGTTACGCACTCCCTCCATTATACCATTTTCGGATAGCGTGTCAAAACACTCGGGCGGGTTGGCGTTGCGTCCATCTTCGCTCGGAAGATCAACCTCGCTCTGGCTAGGCCTTGATCGAGGTCTCCCCAGCAGACACGTCACTCGTACACGGCCGCCGGTTCGCGATCTTCGCCAGTTGAGGATCAAACAACAGGCCCCGTGTCAATGTTGGTGGTCGACACGGGGCTCGTCGTATCATCAATGGAGACGGCTGCCACGCCTTTCACCCCATAAGTGGAAAGGCTCCACGGTGAGGGCAGGCCCGTCTATGATTCAGCCATTCATCTATGCAGGCTCTTGCGTCGATTCCTGACCAATCTCCCTCTTGCTCTGCCAGATGCCCCAGATGAGGAGGACGGCCAGGACCACTACCGCTAACCAGGCCGCCGGCTTGCCCCTGGATTCGACGATGAGCGGGGCCGCCAGAAGACTGACTAGGTTCACAACCTTGATCAGAGGGTTGAGCGCCGGACCAGCCGTGTCCTTCAGCGGGTCGCCCACGGTGTCGCCCTCTACGGCAGCCTTGTGGGCTGGGGATCCCTTGCCACCGAAGTGGCCGTCTTCGATGTACTTCTTGGCGTTGTCCAGAGCGCCCCCGGAGATGGCCATGAAGACGGCCATCAATTGACCGACGAGGATGACACCCGCCAGGAAGGCGCCCAGCGCCTCCAGTGAGAACAACAGGCCGACGAGCAGCGGCAAGGTTACCGCGATGACCACCAGGCTGACCAGCTCCTTCTGGGCAGCGGCGGTGGTTATGGCCACGACCTTGCCGTAGTCCGGAGTAGTTGTACCTTCCATCACGCCAGGGATCTTGAACTGGCGGCGCACCTCGTTGACCACCAAATAGGCGCCACGAGACACCGCGCGAAGGCAGAAGGCTGAGAAGAGAAAGACTAGTGCCCCTCCCAGCAGGAAGCCAATGGTGCCGTCAAGGGTGGAAACGCGGATGCCGCGCTCCAAGAGTTCGGCCACCGGCACGCCTGGGTGGGCCAGAGACAGCGAATCGGCCACAAAGGAGAAGAACAGCGCTGTGGCCGCGACCACAGCCGATGCAATGGCCACCTGTTTGGTGATGGCCTTGGTGGTGTTGCCCACTGCGTCCAGTTCGGTCAGCATCGACTGTGCCTTCTTGTCCGCGCCGGCCATCTCGCCGATGCCACTGGCGTTGTCGGCGATAGGGCCGTAGGAGTCCATGGCCACGTTATTGCCGGTGTGGGAAAGCATGCCGATGCCTACCATGGCCACGCCGTAGAGGACGTGGATCAGGGACTCGCTCCTAAACACGACCAGGCTGGCGCCCATGGCTACCACGATGGCAAGCAGACTCCAGACACTGCTCTCCATTCCCAGCGCCAGGCCCGACAGGACGGTGGTGGCCGTGCCGGTCTGCGTGGACTCTGCGATCTCCTGCACTGGCCTGCGCTTGACCGAAGTGAAGAGTGAGGTCAAAGGGTTGAAGGCCACCGCCAGGCCCACACCTACCGCATTCAACGTCGCCAGTTGCCACTCGTGAGCGTAGAGAAGCGAGAAGAGGAAGGCGAAGATCACGGTGTTGACTGACGATACTTCGTAGGAGCGGAACATGGATTCCTCGGCATCTTTGGCCCTCAAGAACTTGATGGGGAAGTTCTCCCAGAAGGGCACGGCAAGGGTCCCCAAGATGGAGGAGATGACGCCGATGGCGCGCACTATGAGCGGGTAGACGATCCAGAACGTGTCACCCGTCTGGTGGTACAGAAACAAGCCCAGAACGAGGGCGGATACGATGGTCACCTCGTAGCTCTCGAAGATGTCCGCTGCCATTCCGGCACAGTCGCCCACGTTGTCGCCCACCAGGTCGGCCACCACGGCAGCGTTGCGTGGGTCATCCTCCGGCAGCCCGTGCTCGACCTTGCCCACCAGGTCGGCGCCGACGTCAGCGGCCTTGGTGTAGATGCCTCCTCCAATCCTCATGAAGAGCGCCACCAGGGTGCCGCCGAAGCCGAAGCCCATCAGGGCGTCCGGGGCTGCTTTGCCGAAGATGATGAAGATGAGCGTGCCTCCCAGCAGTCCCAGGCCGTCGGTCAGCATCCCAGTGAAGGTGCCTGCCCGATAGGCCACCGTGAGAGCACCGTTGTAGTTGTCCTTCGCGGCTTGAGCGGCCACTCGGATGTTGCCCTCAATAGCCACCCTCATCCCGAGTTGCCCCACCAGAATGGAAAACGTCGCGCCTGCAACGAAGGCCAGGCTCCTACCGATGCCCATCCAGAAGCGGGCGGTGTTCTGGTCGTGCTGGAACAGGGCCAGAGCCTCTTCACTGGGCTGGACCACGTACACGCTGAAGAACAGCAACACCGCCAGTATCACTAGTACTGGGAGGATGGTCTTCAACTGCTTCCGCAGATAGGCGTTGGCGCCCGCCTTGATGGCGCGCCAGACCTTCTGCATGTCCTCGCCTGCCTTCTCTCGTCGGAGTGTGTCGCGCCACAGCCAGTATGCATACGCCAGGCTGATGAACGCTACGCCGATCACCGCGTAGAGCATCGTCGCTTCGAAACTGCTTAGCTCTCCCATATACGTCTGCCTCCTATCCGTACTCTGTAATACGTGCTTCGCCGCCGCGTGGGCAGAACGACCGTGTGCTCAGGGCACCAAGCGCTCTTGCCATCTCTATCCGGTCGCCGACTTCGGCGCCGGACACGCACAGCCAGACATTCTATCAAGGGACTGGACTCAAGTCAAATGCACCCACCATGGTGTTGAAGAACGCACTGGGGATAGCTCCCGTGCAGAACTGACGTCCTGCACCAGTTGTAAGGAACCGGCTTCGGCCGGTTTCAATAAGGTGCTTCCGGAGTGTTTCACTCCGCCCGTTGCATCGGCGGTCCACCCCGATGCGTCGTGAGGACCCTTTTTGCACGCAGTCCCTACCAGGGTATGGGAAAGGGGGTGAGAACCGCCGTGGGCCACATCCTGGGGAGGGACCGCAGGCCCTCTCAAACAAGTGAGGCAACGTCGGTGGGGACGTGAGCCACTTGACAGGCATGTCTGCGAGACTCCTGCTACGCTCTCCCTGTGCCCCATAGAGAAGCACTCTGTACTGCTCGAGCGCGGCTAGTGAAGCACGGACCTTCTTGATTGGTGCCACCACCACATTGTAGTCTCACTGAGTCGGAATCTGGTCCTATGCAGGTCGTAATCAGGTCCAAACTGGCTCGCTGCTGGCGTGGACGATCTGGCTTCACGATCGGGAGTGCACAACCATTGCTAGGGTCAATGTGTCGATGCTATAATAGCAACGGTGCAGGTTACGAAAGGGGGCTCTCACCGTGACTCGTGAGACATTCGACGAACAGCTAAGAGCGCTCGAGCAAGATGTCCTGGAAATGGGCAAGATGGTCGACAAGGCGATTGACCTCAGTGTCGAGGCTCTCAAGAAGCGAGACATCGATCTCTCCCGGCAGGTGGTACGAGACGACTTGGCGATCAACCAGGCCCAACACGACATCGAGGAGCAGTGTCTCGTGTTGATTGCCACGCAGCAGCCCCTGGCCAGTGATCTTAGAGTGATCTTTGCCATCGCCAACATAGCCACAGAGCTGGAGCGGATGGCGGACCACGCCAAGGGGATTGGGCAGATCGGAGTCATGATGGGCCCTCGTGAACCCCTCAAGCCGCTCGTGGACATCCCCCGCATGGCCAGGAAGGGCCGCTGGCTGCTGGAGCAGGAGCTGACGGCCTTCGTCAACCGTGACACCGAGCTGGCCAGAAGCCTGGGCGACGAGGATGACGAGGTGGACAGGCTCTACGACCAGGTCTTCCGGGAGTTGCTCATCTTCATGATGGACGACCCGCGTACCATCACCAGGGCGACTTATCTTCTCTGGGTCGCTCACAATCTCGAGCGGATTGCCGACCGTGCGATCAACATCGGAGAACGAGTGGTGTTTCTGGTCAGCGGCGAGGTTGAAGAGCACAATGCCTAGGGAGAAGTCGGGGAGCGACATGGATGCCCGCGAGACCAGACAGCGCGTGGACTGGCTTGACCAGGAGCGACAGCGCGACAAGGCGCTTCTTGCTGAACTACAGAAGAGGGTGGAGCAGCAGGAGGCACAACTCACTCACGCTCAGGAGGCCACGGAGGCGTTGTCGGAAACCTTGAGCCGCGGCTCAGTCGAGGCGAGGAGTCTGTCCAGGTTCGAAAAGGCGTTGCAGCAGTTCAAGGAAGAGATCATGCTGGAGCTCCGTAAGGCTGAGGAGCATCTGGCCAAGGATAGTCAGAGCGCGGACAGCCATCTGCGGGAGGAAAGGCGTGAGCGGCAGAATGCCCTCGCTCGACTTGAGCAGCGCATAGAGGAGGCGTTCCGACTGGAGGTCACACTGCGTACCCAGCGGGTGGACATAGACCGTCTGACCAAGACTGCGGCGGCCCTAGGTACACAGATGGAGGGGATGTTCAAAGAGAGGCGGGAACAGCAGGAGACGTTGCTGGCACTTGAGGACCGAATCAGAAGAAGTGAAGAGAGGACGACCGATCTCCTCCAGGCACGCGAAGCGGCGAGCTCGAGGTCCGACGACATCGTCGAAAGTCTTAGGCTTGCGCAGACTCAGATAGAGCGACTATCCCAGCAGACTTCGGATCTGGAATCGTCTCGTGAAGAGGTCAGGCAGGAACACACTGCGATTGCCGAGGAACTCCGGGCGGTGGATGACAGGGTGAAGAAGCAGATCGCCGGCTGGACAAAGGAGATGGGCAAGTGGCGCGGCAGTGCAGAGGAGTTGAGGGAGCGCGTGGCACTATCGGACAAGCAACTCAGAAACGGCGAGAAGATGCTGGCGTCTTTGCATGAGATGAGCATCCAACTGGAGAAGGATCGGGAGTCCATTCAGCATGTAGAGCGGACGGCAGAGGAACGGCAACGACAGCAGCTCGAGGAGTGGCGACAGGAGAATGCACTCCTCTGGTTGAGAAACGACGAGAGGTGGGAGCAACTGGCCGGGGAGAACGCCAAGCGCGATGACCACATAAGGGGATTGTGGGGGACCCAGTTGTCATACCTGCGACGTGAGGTCGGCGAACTGGAGAAGTTGATGAAGGAACTGGGGAAGCGGCTTACACGCCGGTAGGCAACATGACGCAGTCCATTCGGACCATCGGAACAGCAGGGCACGTTGACCACGGCAAGTCTGCCCTCGTGAAGGCACTCACCGGCATAGATCCCGACCGGCTCAAGGAAGAGAAGGAGAGGGAGATGACCATCGACCTGGGCTTTGCCTGGCTGACGTTGCCCAGCGGCGCAGTGGCGAGCATCGTGGACGTGCCGGGACACGAGAGCTTCATCAAGAACATGCTGGCTGGTGTAGGTGGCATAGATGCTGCTCTGTTTGTCGTGGCTGCTGACGAGGGTATCATGCCCCAGACCCGGGAGCATCTCGACATACTTGACCTTCTGCTGCTGGAGCACGGCGTAGTCGCCATCACCAAAGTGGACGTCGTCGAGGACCAGGAGTGGCTGGAGTTGGTCACGGACGACGTCGCAGAACTGATCGAAGATACTACACTTTCAGAGGCTGAGATTGTGCCCGTCTCCGCCGTAACTGGCGCGGGAATCGATTCACTGCTGGGGAAGCTAGATGACTTATTGGAGCATGTCCCTCCCAAACGAGATATCGGGAAACCGCGCCTCCCCATCGACAGGGTGTTCGTGATGTCCGGTTTTGGCACCGTGGTCACCGGGACGCTCGTCGATGGTAGTCTCGAGGTGGGCCAGGAAGTGGAGATTCTGCCATCCGGGCTCAAAGCGCGCATACGGGGTTTGCAGACTCACCGTCAGAAGCTGGAAGCGACTGCTCCTGGTGGTCGAGTGGCCGTAAATCTCGGGGGTGTGAGCAGCGACCAATTGCGGCGAGGAGACGTGCTGACGCTGCCTGGCCGGCTGGAGCGCAGTTTCCTGGTGGATGCACGGCTCAGTCTGTTGCCGACTGCCCCCAGAGTCCTCAAACACAATGTGCCGGTGGAGTTCTACAGCGGTTCAGCCCAGATCATGGCCCATCTCCGGCTGCTTGATGACGAGACCCTACGGCCAGGCGAGGAGGGCTGGGTCCAGTTTCGATTGTCGTCGCCAACCGCTGTGCTGCGCGGCGATCGCTTCATCATACGGCAACCTTCTCCCAGCCTGACCATTGGCGGCGGAGTGGTCGTCGATCCAGTCCCACGACGTCGTCATCGGCGCTTCCGTCCTGTGCTGGTGCAGCGGCTCGAGGCTCTGTTGCGCGGGAGTCCCGAGGAGATCCTGCTGGAGGCTGCGCAGGGCCCGCGCCCGCGACAGGTGGGCGAGGTGGTGAACGACAGCGGCTTGGTGGAGGACAACGGTAGAGAGGCTCTGGGCGGGCTTCTGCGCACAGGGCAGGTGCTACTGCTCGGTGCAGGTGACTCAGCGGCCAGTGGCCCGGCGACCGATGACCGGTATGTGATGGCCATCACCAGCTACCAAGAACTGATGAGTCGCATGGAGGCCTGGTTGCAGGAGTACCACCAACGCTATCCACTACGCCCTGGCATGCCACGCGAGGAACTGAAGAGCAGGTCGAACCTCCCTAGCCGTGCGTTCAGCCAGTTCCTGGAGCGCGCCGCTGATCAAGGTGGACTGGTCGAAGCAGGAGCAGTCGTCAGGTTGCCACAACATCAGGTCAGATTCAGTGCCGAACAGCAGCGAAGGGTCGACGAGTTGCTGGCGACGTTGGCCGAGAGTGCGTACTCCACCCCGTCGGTGGCCGAGACCGAGGCCGCAGTAGGGTTGGAGGCGCTCAATCTGTTGCTGGATGAAGGGCGCTTGGTGCGTGTGAGCGAGACCGTTCTCTTCCTGCGGGAAACCTATCAGGAGATGGTGGAGCGTGTGATCGCTCACATCGAGGAGCACGGGAGCATCACTGTCGCACAGGTGCGCGACATGTTCCAGGCGAGCCGTAAGTACGCCCTGGCCCTGATGGAACATCTGGACGATCAGCGCATTACCAAGAGGGTGGGCGATGAGCGAGTGCTGCGCTGAGCGCGGACCATGCCGCTGAAGCTGGACTTGCTCGGTCAGCGAATAACCGAGATGGTGCAGGCCAGCGCTGCGGAGGATCGCGGGCGCTGGGTCGAGAGGGCGCGACAGCTCTTGGACTCCGTCGGTCCAGAGCAGCTCAGAGCCAAGTTGGAGGAGCGTGTTGTCCGGCTGCCTTGGCTCGTGGGTATCCCTGACGGCGGCGTCAATGGAGCGTTCGAGGTGCAGGAGTGCCCTTCGAGCTTCAGTGTGGTGGCTGCGGACGGCTCCTACATAGCTCCGGATCGGCACAGTCCTTTTCGGTTCTACGTCCTCAACACTGGCTACGCCGTCCTCACCTACGGAAGGCAGCCCTCCGCTGTCCTCGACTCCTCGGCTCAACTCTACTTCCAAGAGCAAGACCTGTACCTGGATCCTCTGGTACGGAGTGCGCCGGTAGAAGGTGCGCGCCTGAGCGCCAAGATGTGCCTGGCGGAGATGAGAGCGCTGCTGGAGGCGGCTGAGCGGGTCGAGGGACGCCCATTGGTGGCTCTGCGCGACGGGTCGCTGATCACCTGGGGGCTACAGACCGAAGACCCCGCTTTTGTACAAGAGCGATTCCTCACCGAGTTCTTGACCTACCTGGAGAGGTTCGATGCACTGGGTATTCCGCTAGTCAGTTACATCAGCTATCCAGGGGCTCGTGACGTGGTCAACTCACTCAGGGTCTGGTTGTGCACCCAGGGCGACATGGACTGCGCCAGGTGTCCATCCGCTGACGTCGAGCAGTTCTGCAGGGCCTTGAGGGAGATCCGAGACCGGGAGTTGTTCGGCTTCCTCCAGGACGGTGAGCGTTCGGATGTCTTCGGCAGCAAGTCGGCCATTCTGAATCGATATGGGCTTCATCGTATTCATTTCTTCTACATGAACGTCGGTGGCGAGGTTGTGCGGCTGGAAGCTCCTCAGTGGGTAACCGGTGACTCCCAGACGTTGCGCCTGGTGCAGGCGCTGATCTACGATCAGGCCCGGAGGAGCGCCATCCACCCGCCGTACCCTCCCGCCTTGCAGGAGGCCCATGAGGAGGCGTTCATCTCGGGGTCCGATAGACGACTGGTCCAGCTCCTGGTAGAACGCTCACTGGCAGAGCGGGGATTCGTCTACAGTGGCTCGGCGAAGAGCGGCAGCAAGAGAAGGCGAGGTGTATGAGAATCGGGGAGATCGTCGAGAGTACCAGCACGCACTTCGTGGCAGAGAGCCTCGACTTGGGACGCCCGCCCGAACTGGGAAGACTGGTCAAAGTGCACCTTGCAGAGGACCGCGATCTGTGCGCTGTGGTCTGCCACGGTGAGACGGGCAGCCTCGATCCGGGTCGGCGCGCCGTGCGGAGGAGCACGGAAGAGGTGTACGACGATCAGGTATATCGGGAGCACCCACAGCTCGAACACGTCCTTCGTACCCAGTTCACCAGCCTCGCGGTGGGGGTCATTGACAAGGAAGTCGTTCACCAGGGTCTGCCTTCTCAGCCTCCCCCGCTCCATTACTCTGTGCATGGGTGCGACGAGGAGGAGACGACCCGCTTCACGCAGGACCTGTACTACTTCCGTCTTCTGCTGGGGGTGCCGGTTCGGATCCCGGTGGAACTCGTTCTCGCGGGGCACCTGAGGTGGGTGTACCGCGGGCGAGGCCACGACGAGGAGTGGCTGCAAGTGGCTGCACGAGAGGTCGCGAAGCTGTTGAAGCAGGACTACGAACGGCTGGCGACCGTTCTGTACGCCATCGAGCGCGATACCTAGCTCCACAGGGAGGAGTCTTGGTGGGATGAGGCGAACGCGATTAGGCTTGGTCACGGGTGGGACCTTCAAGACAGGGTTGGGGGTCAGGTTGGATGCTGACTGCACGACCGAGGACCTGCGCGTTGGGGAGATGGTCGTCATCGAAGGAGCCTCCAATCGCTACTTCGGCATGATAACCGACATGCAACTCCAGGCCACCGATCCCAGACTGCTCGCTTCTCCCCCGGAGGCTGGATCGACCCTGCTGGCGCAAGCTTTGACCGGAACCGTCAACTACGCCACGGTAGAGGTCAAACCCATGCTGATGCTGGAACTGAAAGCCGATCTCGACGAGCAGAGGGGCCCTGGACCGGTTCGGACCATACCTATGCACTTCGCCGCTCTGCGCAAGGCCAGCGCCATGGACTTCGACACCGTGTTCGGGAAGGAAGGGGGCACCAACTTCGCTGTAGGCACGCCTGTGCCCATGGACATCCCCATCCGCCTACGTCTGGATAGGTTCGTGGAGCGCTCCAATGGCATCTTTGGTCAGTCGGGCACGGGCAAGAGCTTCCTGGCGCGGGTGCTGCTGTGCGGCGTGATCAGGACGCGTGCCGCAGCCAACCTGATCTTCGACATGCACAGCGAATATGCCTTCGACAAGCAGACCGAGGACGGTCACTTTGTGAGGGGCCTGCGCGACCTGTTTGGCCCTCAGATTCTGGTCTACTCGCTGGATGAGGGGGCTGCGGCTCGGCGTAACGTAGACGTGACCCTGGCGGTCGGTCTGAACCAGATCGAGGCCGAGGATATCATGCTCCTGGCCGACGAACTGGACTTGACGTCTACCACGGCCGCCACGGCGGGGCTGCTGGGGGACCAGTACGGCAAGGAGTGGCTGCGCCAGCTCTTGGCGATGTCAGCGGACGACGTGGCGGAGTTCTGCCAATCCTCTGGAGCTCATCCCGAAGCGACGCGAGCACTACAGCGCAAGCTGAGGGGGGTCCAGCGTCGTGCATATCTCAAGGAGGAGGCGCCTTTCTCCCTCATCGACGAGATGGTGGCGGCATTGGGGAGGGGCCGCAGTATCATCCTCGAGTTTGGGCGGTTCGACAATCCTCTGGACTACATGCTGGTTGCCAACATCGTGACGCGCCGCATCCGTAGGCTGTACCAGCAGAAAATGGAGCGCTTCGAGGAGACGAAGGCTGAGACTGACAGGCCGCCTCAGTTGGTGATCACCCTGGAGGAAGCGCACAAGTTCCTCAACCCTGCCGTGGCCAGCCAGACTATCTTTGGGACCATCGCCCGTGAGATGCGGAAATACAACGTCACGCTGATGGTCATCGACCAGCGCCCCAGCGGTATTGACCCCGAGGTAATGTCCCAGTTGGGCACAAGGGTGACAGGCTTGCTGACCGAGGAACGGGACATAGACGCGGTCTTCACAGGGGTGGGCGGCCGCTCCTTCCTGAGAGGCGCCTTGGCCAGCCTGGACACCCGCCAGCAGGTTCTCCTGATGGGTCACGCGGTGCCCATGCCCGTGGTGGTTCAGACGCGTACTTACGATGAGGAGTTCTACCGGGCGGTGGGGAGCTCTGGCTCCTGGACAGAGGACAGAGAGATCAACGCTACCGACATCTGGGGGAAAAAGCAGTAACAGGCGGCCGGTCTCGAGCCAGCCCCAGCCTACGCGGCCGAGCGTATTCTGTGAATCCAGGACTTGACGGGTCCCTGGTAGCGTTTGACGATCATCACCGTTTTCGAGCATTCCCTGGCTACACGCTCGGGCAGGGCGCCGAAGAGCAGTTGCTCGAAGAACCCCTCTTCCGTCGCTCCCAACACGACCAGGTTGGATTGCTCCGCTTCTTGCAGTATGCCCTCCAGGATGGTGGGAGCGGAGATCACTTTGGGCTCGATCGGGTAGTCAAAGGGGGCCATGGCCTTGTCCAAGATCCCCTCACCCAGCTCTATCAGTCTCCGGTCACCGCCACGGGCGACGTAGAGCGCCGTGATGTGGGGCTGGAACCCGTTTGCTCTTTCGTACTCTCGCGCTTGAGCGATAGCCAGCTCCAGGGCGAGAGAGGAGCTAGGTCCGCCACCCGTCGGCACCAGGATCTCGTGCAGGTCCTCTCGCTTCCTGTATCGTACCATAGCCACGTCGCACGGTGGGTTCTTGCTGACCGCATCGATGACACTGCCGAAGGCCCTTCCTTCGCCGCTGGTAGTGCCTAGCCAGCCGAGGAGAATGAGGTCGGAGTTGCGCTCGCGGGCGGTGTCAATGACGGCCTGGCTAACGTCGCGCCCGAAGCGGATCATGGTGTTCACGGGCACATCCAACGCCTTGGCCTGAGCGATCACCTCCTCCAGGATGGGCTTCCCGTGCTTGAGGAAGAACCGGCCGTCGGTGATGCTAAGTTGCTTTGGCACGCGCACCACGTGCAGAGCGAATACCTCACCGTCCTTGTCTCTGGCGATGGGCGCGGCCAGAGTGCCCAGCAGGCGTGCTTGCAGCTCATCAGCCACAGGGATGAGTATGGAGTATCTCCCCGTAGAGACTATCTCCTGGTGGATGACCTCGAAAGGCTCCTTCATGGGCTCGGTTCGGGAGGCATAGACTACGTAGAAGACCAGCCCCGCCGCGATCCAGAGCCCTCCTATGTGCCAAGCCTGGGGGCTCAAGCGAAAGAGGAAGACGATCACCGTTGCCTGAGAAATGATGCCCAAGATGGGGATCAATGGCATCAACGGGATTCTGAAACCTCTCTCCAAATCCGGCCGGAGGTGGCGCATGCGGATGGCCGTGACGTTGACCATCATGAAAAGGAGCAGGAACATGATGTCGGCGGCGCTGGCCACCGACGTGACAGGTAGGGCCACGGCGATGAGAGCTACCAAGGTGCCAGAGATCAGTATGGCAGACTGCGGTGTGTGCCGATTCGGGTGCACCTGCCCGAAGAGTGCGGGCAGGTTGCGATCCCGACCCATGGCGAAGGAGACTCGCGACGAAGCGTAAATGGTGGCGTTCAGCGCCGACATCGTGGACATCAGGCCGCCAACTATCATCACGAATGCTCCAAGAGGCATCAACTGACGGGCCGCCTCTATGATTGCCGTCTCCTCGAACCGTGCAAGGAACTGCCACGTTGCCATCCCCGGGATTGACGGCTCCACGGCGCCCAACGCCACGAAGGCCACTCCAAGGTAGACGGCAACTGCTACCCCTATGGCGGCGAAGGTGGCTCGTGGCAGGTTGCGCTTGGGCTCACATATCTCCTCGCCACACTGGGCAATGATCTCGTACCCTTGGAAGGCAATGGTAGTCAAGCCAGCAGCCATCACCACTCCAGCGAGGCCCGTGGGGAAGAAAGGCTCGAACCTGAACGTCCAATCTCCTTGCCGCAGCATGCTCAGCAGACCGAAGCCAACAAAGAGGCCCAGAATCGCTATCTTGGACAGGGTCAGGATGTTGCCCACCTTGCCGGTCTCGGAGACGCCTTGGAGATTGATGTACGTGAAAAGAGCAGTGATGGCGACCGCGATTGCTACGGCCAGCACGTTGGTGTCCACGAAGGTGGGGCTAAGTCCAAGTCGTTCGAGGAGATCCGCGGTATAGTGACCGAACCCCAGAGCATACAAGCTGCAGGCCACCGAGTGGCCAAACCAGGTGATCCAGCCGCTGAGGAATCCCAATAGGGGAGAAAGAGTCTGTTTGATCCAGAGGTAGCCGCCGCCAGCATTGGGGAACATGGAGCCTAGTTCGGCGTACGAGGCAGCGGTGAAAGTCGTCATTATGCCGTTGAGCAGGAAGGCAAGGATCAGAGCTGGCCCGGCGACCCCAGCAGCGATGCCCGTCAGCACGAAGATACCTGCGCCGATCATGGCCCCAACGCCGATCATCGTGGCGTCGAAGCCACTCAGCGTCCGCGCCAGCGAGACGGATTCGCTACCGCCTCTACCCGTGCCCGTTTCCATGGGATCGTCAGTCCAGGTACTTTCCGAGGAGCAGCTTGAGCTCCTGCCTTACGCGTCCTGGGATACGGTCCCTTGCTGTCTGGATGGCCACGGCTAGCGCCGTGTCGCAAGCACAGTCACGGGTGACAGGTAGCAGCGGTATCGCCTCTGTGATAGCCAGTTTGGCGGTCTCGACGTTCTTCAGCACGGTTTGGACCACCATGTCCGCCGTAACAGGGGCTTCCGTCTCATGCCAGACATCGTAGTCTGTGGAAAGAGAGAGACTGGCGTAGCAGATCTCCGCTTCGCGGGCCAGCACGGCCTCTGGAATAGCAGTCATGCCTATGATGTCTACGTCCCAGAGCCGGTGCATCCTGGATTCCGCCTTGGTGGAGAAGCGGGGACCCTCGATGCACACATAGGTGCCGCCCTTGTGCACGGTGGCTCCTGTCTTCTTGGCAGCCTGATAGAGGATCTCGCTCAACTGCGGACAGAACGGCTCGGCGAAGGAAACGTGGACCACCAGCCCGTTCCCGAAGAAAGTGCTTGTCCGTCCCTTCGTACGGTCGATGATCTGGTCGGGGATGACAATGTGTGAGGGCGCTATGTCCTCCCTCATGCTGCCGCAAGCATTGACCGCGATGATGCGCTCCACGCCGAGCCACTTGAGAGCGTAGATGTTGGCTCGAACATTCACTTCACCCGGGAGGATGCGATGGCCACGGCCATGGCGAGGCAGAAAGGCCACACGTTTTCCGCGGAGGGTTCCCACCACCACAGGATCGCTGGGACTACCGAAGGGAGTGGAGACGTCGTGCTCCTCAAGGTCGGTCAGCCCCTCAATCTCGTACAGCCCGCTTCCGCCAATAACGCCGATGGTCGCTTCAGCCATCCTGATTGCTCTCCTGCCGTTCGATTGATCCGCTGGGTCTTGGTCCTCGGCTCTTCGCTAGAGGATGAGTCTAACATAGGGTCTGTGGATTGTCAAACCTTGCGGACCGAATGTGTGGAAGAAGGTTGTCAGACCTACCGGCTTGGGACTGGCATTCGCAGGACCGCCGGACGGCCCTTTCGGCACGGCGTTTTGTCTTTCCAAGATGCGTCAGGGGCCTCTGGTGACGCTGTTCCAGGTTCAGGCGGCTGGAATACTGGCCATTGCTCGGCCCCGGGGTTCGTGCTAGAATCTGACAGCAGTGCAATGGAGGCTAGCATGACTAGGAACAAGAGCCTGGCTGTTGGTTTGATTGTCGTGGGCGTAGTGGTGCTACTGGGGTCAGCGATGGCCGACATCATAGGCCTTGGAGCACAGCCACTTGTCTTCGGCTACAAGCAGCTTGCCGGAAGCGCGGTAGGTGCCGCACTCGCTGTTTTCGGCGCGGTGCTGTACTGGCGAGCCGGCAAGGGAGTCTGAGCGCACGACGGGGGGTCGGTGCCTTCGTCGGCTGTTGCGCAGGCCGGGGAGTATGAATGATCTACCTCGAAGACATCCTCCATTCCACCGCAGGCACGGTGTACGGTCGAGTCTTCGGGACGGAGTTCAGCGATTTCTGCTATGACTCCCGCATCCTGAAGCGCGGCGAGCTCTTCCTGGCGGTGAAGACCGACAAGGCAGATGGGCACGACTACATCGATCAGGCGTGCCGTGATGGGGCCGCCGGTGTGCTGTGTGAGCGGGGAAAAGACCTGTCCCAGTATGGGGTGACGTGTGTACAGGTGGACGACATCCAGCAGGCGCTGGCTCACTGGGCGTCGTATGTCCTCACCAAACTGGATGTGGAGGTCGTGGGAGTCACGGGCAGCAGCGGCAAGACCAGCACCAAGGAGGCGGCCGCGGCAGTTCTCGAGAGAGGCTTCCGCGTGTTCAAGAACTTCGGCAACTATAACGGTCGGTATGGTCTGCCCATAGCTCTGGGCCGCCTCTTGCCACAGCACCAGAGGGCCGTGCTGGAAATGGCCTGCGACAGTTACGGTGAGATCGAGGAACTCAGCCGCATGACCTCGCCCCGAATCGCCGTGGTAACGGTGGTCAACCACACCCACCTGGAGTACCTTGGCTCTCTCGACAGCATCGCTCGAGAGAACGGCAAGCTGGTCGAGGCCTTGCCAGAAGACGGGTGGGCGATTCTCAACTATGATGATTCTCGAGTTCGTGCCATGAGAGACAGGACCTCGGCGCAGGTTGTGACGTACGGGACCGAAGCCGGCGCCGACATCCGAGCCCAGGACATACAGATGAGCCGCCGGGGTTTGCAGTTCCGCATCCGCTACCGGGGATCGGAGTTTGAAGCCAGAGCCCCGCTGCTTGGCAGACACAGCGTCTACAGCGCTCTGGCGGCGGCCGGTGTTGGTGTAGCGTACGGGATGAGCTGGGAAGACATTCTCGGTGCCTTGTCCCACCTGCATCCCGTCAAAGGCCGGCTCAACCCTCTCCCGGGTGTCAACGACACTCTCCTCTTGGATGACAGCTTCAGCGCCAGTCCCGCCTCAGCGCTGGCTGGACTCGATGTGCTCCAGGAGCTTGATGGCGGCCAAAGGATTGCCATTCTGGGGGACATGCTGCGATTGGGCTCCTATGAGGAGGAGGGGCATCGTGAGGTGGGACGTCGTGCTGCGGAGGTGGTGGACTATCTGGTGGTCAAGGGTGATCGCGCCCGACTCATAGCCAACGAGGCCCAGAACGCGGGGTTGAGCGGGGATCGCACGTTCGTGACCTACACCACCGACGATGCCGTGCGAAGTGTACTGGACTTGATGCAGCGTGGTGACGTCGTCCTGGTCAAGGGGGACGTCGAGGCCCGCATGGAGGACGTAGTTGAGCGGCTCATCCTTGATCCGGCCACTGCGAGCTCGGTGTTGGTGCGCCAGAGCGCAGCCTGGAAGCAGATCTACATCAGCAAGCCCGATCGGCCCACCTGGGTAGAGATAGACCTGGGTGCTATAGCCAATAACGTGCGGCAGTTGAAGAGGATGGTGGGGGAAAGTGTCGGCATCATAGCCAGCCTCAAGGCCGATGCGTACGGCCACGGAGCGGTCAAGGTGGCGCAGACCGCTCTCACTAACGGTGTGGACATGCTTGGGGTGGCCTGTCTGAACGAGGCCACCACTTTGCGCAGGGCGGATATCACCGCCCCTATTCTGATCCTGGGTTATACGCCTGCCTGGCAGGCCCGAGAGGCTGTGCTCAAAAACGTGATTGTGACTGTCTTCTCTCTCGATGTAGCCAGAGCGCTATCCCGAGCTGCCGTGGATCTGGACTCCGAAGTCAAGGTACACGTCAAAGTGGATACGGGTATGGGGCGACTCGGTCTTCCGCCTGGCGATGTCCTGGGCTTCGTGAGGGAACTACAGGCTCTACCGGGGATTGTTGTGGAAGGGATATTCACTCATCTGGCCGTCGCCGATGCGCCCGACGCGCGAGGTGTGCCTGACTGGGGTCGTCAATACACCGAGCAGCAACTGGCATCGTTCCGACGAGTGCTCCAGGAGCTGAAGGAGAGCGACATCGACTTCAGATACGTACACGCTGCTAACAGTGCCGCGGTGATTTCGTACCCCGAGTCCCACTTCAACATGGTGCGTCCTGGGATCGCGATCTATGGACTTGATCCCTCTCCTGACGTGCCCTGCTCCGATGGCTTCGAACCCGCGCTGTCCTTCAAGACCCAGGTCGCCCAGGTTAAGGAACTCCCTTCGGGAAGCTACGTCAGCTATGGATGTACCTTCAAGACAGAGGGCCAGGCGCGGATCGCGGTCATTCCGGTCGGGTATGCCGACGGCTTTCGCCGCGGGCCAAAGCGCTCGGGAGATGTGCTGATCAAGGGACAGAGAGCTACGGTGGTGGGCCAGGTTTGCATGGACCAGACCATGATCGATGTCAGCCACATAGCCAACGTGAGGCAAGGCGATGAGGTTGTGCTGATTGGACAGCAGGGCGACGAGCGAATCACGGTTGGAGAAGTAGCGGATAGGCTCGGCACCATCAACTACGAGGTCGTCTCTGAGATACTGGCGCGAGTACCTCGCGTCACCTAGGCCCCGCGCACTCCTCGCACACCCGAAAACAGGCACTGAGGTTTGACACGCTGTCCGGTTAGGTGTATACTAGTGCCGATCGTGTCCCTCGCAGTTCCTGGGTCGGGAGGGCGCTTTCCGGGTAATCCCACGTCCGTGCGGCGGGGTCGCCCGACTTCGTAGGAACAGCCTCATAGGTACAGAGTCCTTGATCCGCTAGCTTCTCTTTTTACATCCCGGCAATGGTGACACTAGTTCAACAGGGTAAGGGGGCCGTCGGGCGATGGCGAGAAGGAGGGCTTCTTCGAGCAAGGGGAAGAAGGCCTCGCGGCAGCTACGGGCCGGTGATCTGACCCTCGATCTGGACGAGCGCTGCGTGGTCAAAGATGGGACTCCCATCCACCTGACGTACAAAGAGTGCGCCCTGCTGGAGATTCTGATTAGGAACGGCGGTGAGGTGCTCACCCGCAAGCAGTTGATGAAGGAAGTCTGGGACACAGACTACCTCGGGGATACGAGAACGCTCGACGTACACATACGATGGCTTCGCACGAAGGTTGAGGTCAAGCCGAGTGAGCCCGTCCTCATTCGGACGGTAAGAGGCGTTGGTTACCGCTTCGAAGTGACAGACGGCAAGCCGAGCACTTCGAGATGATCAGGGTTACTCACTCTATAGTCTGGCTGGAGTTTCTGTGAGCGCCCAACCCGTCGGGCGCTCCTTTCGTTCGGCTCCATAGCTGGCCGATCCACAAACCGAGGTCAGCGCCGCTCAGCGAAGAAGGTCTTGGGAGATGAGATAGCGCTGTATCTCGTTGGTGCCCATGTAGATCTGGAAGGCCTTCGCATCCCGCATCAGTTTCTCCACGGGATACTCCTTGACGTAGCCGTATCCTCCGAAGACCTGCACCGCCTCTGTGGTGACCTCCATAGCCACGTCTGACGCGTAGCACTTCGCGATGGCTGACTGGAGACCGTGTGGCAGCCCCTGGTCCACGAGCCAAGCTGCTTGCCAGGCTAGAAGGCGGGCGCCCTCTATCTTGATAGCCATGTCGGCCAGCTTGAACTGGACAGCCTGGAACGACGTTATGCTCCGGCCGAACTGCACTCGCTGCTGGGCGTATCCCGTCGCCGCTTCCAGGGCAGCGCGAGCCACTCCCACAGAGGCGGCCGCGATCCAGGGCTTGTGCCGGCTGAGCGTGTCCATGAATACCTTGAACCCCTGACCCTCATCCCCCAAACGATCCTGGACGGGTACGGCCACGTTGTCGAGAATAACCTCGGTCGTGCTCGTGGCTCGCTGGCCCATCTTGTCCTCGTGCTTGCCCACGGAGACGCCTGGCAGGTGAGCAGGAACGACGAAGGCCGAAATACCCTTGGTGCCCAGTTCCAGATCGGTGGAAGCGAAGACGCAGTAGAGCTGTGCTACTCCGCCGTTGTCGATGAGGGTCTTCGTGCCGCTGATGATGTAGTGGTCGCCTTGCAGGGTCGCGCTGCTGCTGATGGCGCCCACGTCGGAGCCGGCGTTGGGCTCGGTCATGCACAGGGCTGCGAGGTGGGGTCCCGCGCAGAGAGGACCCATGTGTCGTTCCATCTGGTCACTGGTACCTGCTAGCATCAGTGGAGCGAGGGCTAGCGTGTTGGCCAAGATGGCGATGCCGATACCAGAGCAGGCGGCGGAGAGTTCCTCGCTCACGAGGCAGGTCTCCAGCATTCCCAGGCCGGCTCCGCCATACGCTTGGGGTACAGTCATGTTCATCAGGCCCACTTCATGGGCCTTCTCGATGATCTCCCTCGGGTGTCTGGCCTGGCGATCGTGCTCGGCCGCCACAGGAGCGATTTCGTTCTTCGCGAACTCCTTGGCCAAGGCCTTCACGGCAAGCAACTCCTCGTTGAGTGAGAAAGCAAGCATCCTCCGCCTCCCTCTCCGCGTTGGCGCTGTCCAGGCGCGCTGCGCGCATTATAGCGGCGAGAGCTTGCCCTGTCAATCGGAGCGATCGAGGATGTGGAACGCGTGTTGGCCTCCCCACTGAAGACGGTGCCGGACGTTTCCCTGGTAGGCCGTGTCGAAGGAGCGATTCCGAGCCCACGCTGGTCGAGTGGACAAGGTCGGGTCAGGAGGTGCGCCGCGCCGCCGTCAACACCCCGTTGCTCTCCGGAGGATTGATGCGGAGATCTGGTAGGTTTTGACAGTCGCGCTATGTTATCATAGTCATGGTGTTGGAGGAACCCACAACGGGTGGTTGTGGATTCTTTTTTGTATGCTTCGGTTTCGGCCGAGGGAGGTCTGCCATTAGTGTCGGTTCGCGGATTCCGGGGTTCTACAAGCTGACTCCGGCCGAGCGTCTGAGGGAAGTCCAGGCCCGTGCTGGATTGACCGAGGAAGAGGTCGCCATCCTCAGTGCTGCGGAGGGACTTGACCTCGCTCAGGCCGACAGGATGAGCGAGAACGTCGTGGGAACCTTCGCTCTTCCGCTGGGGATCGCGGTCAACTTCCAGATCAACGGCCAGGACCGCTTGGTGCCCATGGTCATCGAGGAGCCATCGGTGGTGGCGGCGGCCAGCAACGCGGCCAAGATCGTCCGTGAAGGGGGAGGGTTCACAGCGGAGGCTACGGCCCCTCAGATGATCGGGCAGATTCAGGTGCTGGATGTTGATGATCCCCATGGTGCACGCCTCAGGCTGATGGCCGAGCGAGAGGCGCTGCTGGCCGTGGCCAACAGGCAGGATCCAGTCCTGGTGGAACTTGGGGGCGGGGCCAGGGATATGGAGGTCCGCGTGCTGGCGGACACGCTGGCGGGTCCCATGTTGGTGGTGCATCTCATCTACGACTGCCGAGATGCGATGGGGGCCAACGCCGTCAACACGGCGGTGGAGGCGCTGGCGCCGCTGGTGGGAGAGATAGCGGGAGGGAAGGTGCTCCTGCGCATACTGTCCAATCTGGCCGACCGGCGACTGGCCCGGGCCAGGGCGGTCATTCCCGCCGAAGCACTGGCCCCTGAGGGCTTCCAAGGTCCTGAGGTGGCCGAAGGGATAGTCCAGGCCTACGCTCTGGCAGAGGTGGATCCTTATCGAGCGGCCACCCACAACAAGGGGATTATGAACGGGATCGACGCGGTGCTCGTGGCCACGGGCAACGACTGGAGAGCGGTCGAGGCCGGGGCTCACGCTTACGCTGCGCGGTCGGGAGAGTACAGCTCATTGAGCGTTTGGGAATCAGATACTGACGGGAACCTCGTGGGCACGCTGGAGATGCCCCTGGCGGTGGGCATCGTCGGTGGGGCTACGAAGGCCCATCCCGCAGCGCGCGTGGCTCTGAAGGTCCTGGGGGTGCGCAGTGCGCAGGAGTTGGCTGAGGTGGTGGTGGCCGTAGGCCTGGCTCAGAACTTTGCCGCTCTGCGCGCTCTGGCTACCGAGGGCATCCAGCGCGGCCACATGCAACTTCATGCCAGAAGCATGGCCATCGCCGCCGGAGCGCCTGGCTCGTTGGTGGACCAGGTGGCAGGGCGGATGGTGGAGGAGGGAGTTATTCGGCTGGACAGGGCCGAAGAGCTGGTGCGTGAGTTGTCTTGAGATCACACTGGACCGAGGAGGATACAGTTCGTCATGATGAAACCTCTTAGAGATGTGGGAATCGTGGGCTATGGGGCGTACGTGCCTCGCTACAGGATCACCGCCGAGGAGATCTCCCGGGTGTGGAAGATGGGGGAGGACAATCTCCAACTGGAGGAGAAGGCGGTGCCTGGTCTGGACGAGGACACCACGACCATTGCCATCGAGGCTGCCAGGAACGCGCTGCGCAAGGCAGGATTGGATCCCGACAAGCTGTCGGCGATCTGGCTGGGCAGCGAATCCAAGCCCTATTCGGTGAAGCCGACGGCGACGATAGTTGCAGAGGCCGTGGGGGCCACGCCACACACCAGCGCCGCTGACTGGGAGTTCGCCTGCAAGGCAGGGACCGAAGCGATGCAGGCGGCTATCGGCTTCGTAGGCTCGGGCATGGCCGAGTATGCCATGGCCATCGGCGCGGATACTGCTCAGGGCAGACCTGGCGATCAGCTCGAGTACACTGCGGGGGCTGGTGGCGCAGCCTTCATCGTGGGGCCCAAGGAAGAGAGCATGGCCTACCTGGAGGGATCGTTTTCCTACGTCTCCGACACACCGGATTTCTTCCGCAGGCCGGGCCAGCAGTACCCGACTCACGGCAACCGATTCACCGGCGAGCCTGCGTATTTCACCCACACCATGATGGCCGTGCAGCAGTTGATGGGTGACCTGGGCTACGACCCAGACGACTACGACAGGGTGGTCTTCCACCAGCCCAACAGCAAGTTCCCCAAGAGGGTGGCACAGCGGTTGGGGTTCGTGGAGGATCAATACAGGGACGGCCTGTTGGTGCCGTTCATCGGCAACGCCTATGCTGCTTCGGCGGCCCTGGGATTGGCCGCCGTGCTGGACAAGGCGGACCCCGGCGAGAGAGTCCTCCTGGCCTCGTTCGGGTCGGGTGCCGGAAGCGATGCCTTCTCGTTCGTGACCACAGAGCGCATCACCAGGGGCAGGAATCCGCTGCCTTCGGTGCGCGACTACGTGAATCGGCGGCGAGAGATAGACTACGCCCGATACGCCAGGCAGCGGGGCAAGTTGGTGATGTACTAGGGCCCGCGGTTTCTCTGGCACGAGGAGCAAGCCGAAGGAGGTCTTGCAGGTATTGAGGAAGGTATACATAACTGGTTTCGGTCAGACACGGGTTCAGGAACACTGGGGCCGTTCCGCTCGTGATCTGGCCACCAGTTCCATTCTCGAGGCGCTAGAGCGAGCAGAGGTCGAGGGAGCGGATGCTTTGTACGTGGGCAATGCGCTCGGGGGTGAGCTGACCGGGCAAGAGCACATCGCCGCCCTGATCGCTGATTTCGCCGGCCTGACGGGTACCGAGGCTGTGCGCGTCGAGGCGGCCGGTGGTTCGGGTGGCGCGGCCGTAAGGTTGGGATACATAGCCGTGGCCAGCGGGCTACAAAACGTCGTCATCGTGACCGGCGTAGAGAAGATGTCCGACCTGGCTGGGCCCGCCGTCGAAGAGGCCCTGGCCACGTCCGCCGATGAGGAGTATGAGGGGGTTCAGGGTCTGTCCCCCGTGGGCCTCAGCGCGCTGCTGATGCGCAGGTACATGCACGAGTACGACTGCGAGCGCAGGGACTTTGCCCCCTTCTCCGTCAACTCCCACCAGAACGCCGTGAACAACGAGTATGCGATGTTCCGGCGCCCGATCACGGTGGAGGCCTTCGAGAAGGCCCGACTGGTGGCCGATCCTATCAGCCTGCTGGATTCCGCGCCCGCGGCGGATGGCGCCGCCACGGTGGTGCTCTGTTCAGAACAAGTGGTGGGCACCCGGAAGAGGGCAACGGTGGAGATAGTGGGTTCGGCATCGGCTACGGATTCCGTGGCCCTCCATGATCGAGGCAATCCTTTGTTCCTGCATGCAGCGCACGAGTCGGTCCAAGGGGCTTACGCTCAGGCTGGAGTGGCCCCGGAGCAGATAGACCTCTTCGAGCCCCACGACGCCTTCGCCATTCTGTCTGCCCTTTCCCTGGAGGCCTGTGGCTTCGCCTCGGAGGGTCAAGGTGTGCGGCTGGCCATGGAGGGTGAGATCGGGCTGGGGGGCAGCATTCCCATCTGCACTATGGGGGGCTTGAAGGGCAGAGGCTATCCCGTGGGCGCTGCTGGGGTGTATCAGATCATCGAGGTGTGCCAGCAGTTGCTGGGCGAGGCCGGGGCCAATCAGGTCGATGCGTGGGTGGGCATGACGCAGAGTCTGGGTGGCACCGGTGCTACGGCGGTGACCCACATCCTCAAGGGCCCCAGGTAGGCGAGAGGTGAGCATGAGCCTGGCCAGACACTGGCGACTACAGGATCAACGCTACAGACTGATGGGCACGCAGTGCGAGGAATGCGGCGCGAGGATGCTCGGACGGCGTTACATCTGCACCCGGTGCAAGTCGCGGAACCTCCAGGCCTGCAACCTCAAGGGCCAGGGCGCTGTCTACTCTTACACTGTGGTCTACGATGCACCCTCCGGCTACGAAGGTCTGGTGCCCTATCCGGCGGGCCTGGTCCGGCTGGACGAAGGTCCTCTGGTCGCAGCGCAGCTCACCGATGTGGACATTGAGGAGGTCTACGTGGGTATGCCCGTGGAGATGGTCACGCGCCGGTTGAGGGAGTATGGCGAGGATGGCCTGATCGTCTACGGGTACAAGTTCAGGCCGAAGTTGAAGGATCAGGTCTGAGGGTCCTTTGCTCTGCTCGATGGCAAGCCGCTGTCTGCAAGCAGCGGCTTTTCTCATTGTCGACAGCGATTCGGCGCTAAGGAGGGCGCCGCGAAGCTGGTGAACGAGTGCGCTCGGACCCTGTCCAGTGTGCACTTCTGGTTCTCATCCTCGTCTGCGGGCCTGCTCTCTGACTAGACTCGTTGAGGCTCTGGTGCTAGAATCTGTGTATGCTGCTTCCAACCAGTCGTATATGCTACACCATGGAACATCGCTCTTGCAGCATGCCTAGCGGGCAGCGTCTAGCAGAACTCAGTGGCTAGGCCGAGGCAATTGGGCGAAGAGGCAGTCAGGCACCGATGTGTTGCTCATGTCCGACTCAGATGACTTGGTCCCGATGCGGCAATTGGCGACCATGCATGGAGAACATCCAGTGACTCCTAGGAAACGCAGGCGGCCACTCCAGGGCACGGTAGCCGACGAACTGATGTTCCGCAATCGTCACACCTGCTGCATCTGCCATGACAGTTCCAAACATGTGCAGATACATCACATGGACGAGAATCCGTCCAACAACAGGATTGAGAATCTAGCAGTCCTTTGTCTAGATTGCCACAGTCGCGTGACCTCAGACCAAGGTCTGGGGCGGCGCTTCACAGCTGAGGAACTGCGGCGGTACAAGAGAGAGTGGGAGAGTCTGAATGTCTCCGCTCTCGAAAGCGAATCCGCTCTTGGCGAGGTCGAAGCGGCTGTGCTCCGCGGTGGGATATCCCAGTTGATGGTGCAAGCCATTACGCTTCTGGACACCGCGCGGCGCATTGAGGCTCTTGAGCAGATCGAAGCCTACTACATCTATCTTGGTATGCGAGAGGAAGCGTTGGACGCGATCACCACCATACTGTATGGTAGCGTTTGGGGTGACGCGTCAGTTACGGCCGAATGTGCGGAACGGATACACCATCTGTTCTGGGCACTACCCGGGCCGGAACACATAGCGATCAGGGATAAGGACCTAGCTGATCTGAAGAAGGCGATTGGGCGCCTTGATTGGATTGGTGAGCACGCTACAGAGTACATGAGAAGCGTGCAAGTCATGCGCAGCCTTTGCACGAGTATCCTGTATCTGTATGATGTCGTGGTGGCGTATTCTAAGAGCGACTTGGGGTTGGCGTTGCTCGAAGTCGTCGACAATGCGCTGTCGGCCTGCGCTGCCCAAACGGAGTTCGAAGGTGTGTGGAAAGAGGGCGTTATGGAAATCCAGCAAGCGCTGGACACCCTCACCGAGACAACGCCGAAACGTTGGACGAAAGCCCGGACCACGATCAAGGCATTGCTTGCGACGGCTGCCGAGGTGGCAGGGCGTTGAGCATCACGGTGATGTGTGGCCCAGCCGGTCGCCGCGCTGGAGGGCACTCTCGCGCAGTTCGTCGACCACCCTCTGGAATTGCCGGGTTCTGGTTGAAGCTCAGTACATCGCGCAAGCCGCTGCGGCGGTCAGTTGCGTCGAGTGAGAGCACATTGGTGCCTGCGGGAAGCGCTACGGGAATGCACAATGCCTGAGCTGTACACGCAAGCCAGCATTCGACCAGCAAGGGATCTACCATTCTGTTATTTGTGTGGTGAACCTATCGGCGCGGGCGAGAACAGTCCAGATCACGTGCCCCCAAGGGCAATGTTCGCTATGAGTGATAGGGATTTCCCTCTGAAGGTTGCCGCGCACACAGCCTGCAACAACCCTCAGTCGGAACAAGATGAGATCATCGGCCAGCTTGTCGCTGTCATTCACGGAAAGCATCCAGAGCCGGAACGTGCCCGACTCGCCCCCCACCTGTTCAAGACTCCTGATAGTGAGACTCCGTTTCTTGCGTTCATAGGGACCAACGTAGTTGGTCAGATCTGGCGGTGGGTTCGTGGGTTCCACGCGGCGCTCTACTCTGAGTTCCTTCCTGAAGACACCAGGACAGCGGTACATTCACCGTTCCCTTCAGGGACTGCGGAGGACGACGGGTTCACCATCGAGAAGATCAAAGGACAACAGTACCTTTTCGTCTGGATCCTGAAGAAAAACAGGATTGCCCATCGTCTGGACAGGGTTGTGTGCTACAACGGCAAGTGCGTCTACGAGTGTGTATGGATGCGCATGGACAATGGGTCTTGGGCTTGCGTCTTCGGCCTGGAAATCTACAAGTGGACAGAGCTTGCAGACAAGCATTTCCCAACTCGCGGTTGTGTCGGGCTGTACCAACCCCTGTCGGGGCGGCCACGAAGGGGTACAGAGTCTACGACGATTGAGTTCCCCTTTCTGAATCTTGAGCCTCTGGATCCCTTTGGGAGCTGAGCGCCAGACGTGTACCTGAGAACTCCCTGCGGCCGCCGTGCGGGCTAGATTCGATGTTGTTGGGCGCACGACCAGGAACGACAGGACGGTCGTGAATGTGACCCAGAGGACACGTGTACATGACGAACACCCAGTGTGACTGGGGACAGTTTGCCCTGCTGCTCATCGACGTGCAGCAGGACTTCTGGACCGTGGAAATGGCGTGACCCGGGGGTAGGAGCCATGAGGCGGTTTTTCTGTGCGATAATCCTTCTTGTCGCGCTTGCGGCGTGTAGCCAGCCCGCTGCGTCCACGACCCCTGTTCTGGAAAGCACCGCTGAGCCTACTGCCACGTCCAACGAAACGCAGGATCGAGCTACGCCCACACAGTCGGTTTCGGAGAGCTCCGCTGGAGTGTTTGACGTCTATCTGGTCGAGCAGGATATCTCACTTGAGCAAATGACGGACACCAACTTGGCCGAGCTTCAACTCGAGGAGACGCCCCTTCTGTCAGTGGAGGACATCATCGCCTATTGCTGGGAGACCCACGAGATCGAACTGTCAGACTCGGCCTCGGCAAGAGTTGCACGGCTGGAGCGTTCGATTCTGAGCCACGCAGGGCTACCCTTTGTCGTCTGTGCAGGTGGAGAACCCATCTATTGCGGCGTCCTCTGGACGTCGTATTCATCTGCCACTTATGACGGCATTGTGATCGATGTGTACCCCGCCGAGTTGGGCCAACCTGTTCCCATACGGCTGGGGTATCCCTCTCCGGCGTGGTTCACAGGAGAGGACTTGCGGTCCGATCCGAGGATATACCGATCATTGGAGGAAGCGGGCAAGCTCAAGTGCTCTGCGGACACGGGATAAGGGGAGGGACTGTTTGAACTTCGCATTAGCGGCGAGAGGGCTTCACCGAGAGCGTACGCGACCGACCCGCTGCCCTCTTCCGGGGCATCGGTCGCGCCCTCCGTTGGGGTCGCACTGCCAGCCCCAGGACGGTGGTGTATGCAGAACTCGGGAGACTAGGCCATGATAGGTACTCACCAGGGCTGGGCGCAGTTTGCCCTGCTGCTCATCGACGTACAGCAGGACTTCTGGACCGTGGAGATGGCGAAAAGCTTCCCCCATTTCCCCCACAACATCACCAAGCTCTTGGAGCTGTGCCGGAGTGTAGGTATTGAGGTTGTCCACCTTCGCGCCAGCTTCAAGCCGGACATGTCCGATTGGATGCTGAAGTACAAACTGCGGGGGAGGATCCCGTGTCTCGAAGGGACACCAGGAACAGAGACCTTGCCCTTCGCTCTGGAAGAACCTGGTGAACTCGTGATCGTCAAGCAGGCATTCGACGGCTTCCAGAATCCGGCGCTTCTGGACCATCTACGGCAGAAGGGCAAACGGTTCGTGTTCACCGCTGGGCTGGTGACCTCCACCTGTATGCTCTTCACCACAGTGTCAGCGGCGCAGAGCGGCTTCTTGACGGTCGTCGTTGAAGACTGCTGTGCGGACGAGCCATCTGCACATCAGCAAACCCTCGACAGGTACAGGTTCATTTTCGACCGCACGACTCTGGATGCCATTCCGAAGCATCATACCGAATGGCTGGCAGATCTGGAGAAGCTTGACAAGCTGCAATCGAAGTCCTAGCAGCCACAGTGCGTCTGACGGCGGTGGCACCGCTTTGGACGCTCCGGTACCGACAAAGATGGAAGCGGCACAGGACCCGTTGGAGCGCAAGCACGAGCGTAGAGACCTTCTGCGATGGGGAGGATCGACCTGCCTTCTGGTGGCTGTTGACCAGATCTCGAAACTAGTCGTGCGAACTACACTCTTGCCAGGAGACAGTCTTCCCATCTTTGGTGACATTCTGCGTGTCACCTTCGTCCCCAACTACCGCGGCTTTTCGTGGTTTGTGCCAGTCCTACCTGAGTGGGTCCAGGCCCCGTTCCTGCTGTTGCGCCTGCTCATCTTTGTGATGGCGTTTCCTGTCTACGAGTTCTACAGAGGGTCCGGACAAGGAAGTAGGTGGGCGTCGGTTGCCTTGATAGGTATTTCGGCTGGGACCATGGGGAACATACTGGATGACCTGTTTTTGCCGTATACCACGGATTTCTTGCAGGTCTGTCAGTCACCCAGTGCCAACTTCGCTGATCTGTTGTCCCTCGTTGGCGTGGGAGCTCTTCTATTTGAGGTCGCCTTGCGGTGGAGGAGAAAAAAACCCCGTTGGGGAGGCTTTCGCTATCACTGGACCAAGGCGACGCAGGTGAGGCGGGCATTCTTCGCATTCCTCTTGCACCACTTCAGTAGAACGCGATGAACAGCCCAACGACCGCGCGCAGCCAACTGCTTCGCCTCTCCGTGCCTGCTCGCGCTCATCGTTGGTCTTGTCGAGGTGTGTCAATCCATGCGGGCAACCACAACGCTCCCAGCGAACTATCGGCACCAGGCTACTGTCGACCTCTCTAAGAGCAGAAAAGCAGTTGCGGGAGCGATCGTCTCTGGGATCGTCTTGCTCCTCGCGGCTGGCTGGCTGCTCCTGCGGTTCACTGACTTCTTTCGGCCGAGCGCGTTGGAGGGCACACTGCTCCGGGGTATTCTGACCACAACGCCCGACGGCAACACGTCTGTCACGCTGCCGTTTCCGTTGATTCTGGGCTGTGTTGTGGCGTTTCTTCTGGTTATGCTAGTCCATGAACTCGTGCATGGCCTGTTCTACTGGTGGTTCGCGGGCCAGCGTCCCAAGTTCGGCCTCAAGGGGCCTTACGTCTATGTGGCCGCACCGCCAGAGGTTTACTTCCCTCGTGACCAGTATCTTATCGTGGGAGTAGCTCCTTTTGTGCTGCTGACACTTCTCGGGTGGCTGCTGATCACAATCGCTCCGGCTGTCGCTCTGCCCAACCTCATCTTCTTCGTTGCTTTCAACGCTGCAGGAGCGGCGGGCGATCTGCTGATGTCTGCCTGCCTCCTTTCCTACTCATCGGATACATTGATGCAGGACCATGGCACAAGTGTGATTGTGTATGGGCCGGAGAGAAGCCAGAGAGCGGCCTAGTACCGCGCGCGGCTAATCGACTGTGTCGGGAGTGCGATGCTGAAGCAGTGTTGGGAGACCGAGGGGCTTGATGAGCGCTAAACTGAACTACGTCATCTGCCCCCTCGCACGGGGAGATGAACGGTTTCTGTGGTAGATGCTGTACCATGCCATCTATGTCCCTGAGGGCCAACCGCTCCCCGAACCGGACGTGGTCAACCGGCCTGAGCTAGCCAGGTACGTGCGTGACTGGGGGCAAGCGGACGATAGAGGTTTCATCGCCATGGATGCGGAAGGCAAGGAGGCGATCGGTGCGGCATGGCTTCGCCTGTTGAGAGGGGACAACAAAGGCTTCGGGTACGTGGGCGAGACGACGCCCGAACTGTCAGTGGCTGTCTTGCCAGAGTATCGGGGCCGGGGCATTGGGGCGAGCTTGCTGACCCAGTTGCTCCAAGCAGCCTCGAACCACCATGCCGCCGTCTCGCTGAGTGTGGCAGCAGAAAACCCTGCACTACGGTTGTACCAACGGCTGGGGTTCGACGTCGTCGCAACGTCGGGTACGTCGTTGACGATGAAGAAGACTCTGAGAACGAGTCTGGAAGAGGGTGGCTAGCGGGTGGCCACTGCCGGGCGTCCTGACGCCAACCCATCCAACCCATGGAGTTGCCGTCCGTAGCGGTAGGTCAAACTCCAAGATTGCCCTACCGCGCGTGGTGGAGCGATTCTGCTCCTGTCCCGCCTTGTCAAGCTCCCGGTCTCGGTTTTCCGCACCGTGCCCCCGGGATTTGACCCGTGCTTTGAAGGATGGTATGATTCTCTGTTGTATCTTTCAGCGGCAATGGGGCCTGGGCCCGCCGCAAAGACGGCGACGGCTCGTGGTCTTGTGTATGGCCTTCCCAATTTCCTCGTGGCTGAATCGAGAACCGCACCTGGTATGATAGAGCTCAGCAGTCTGCGGTCCCTCTTCGTGGGGCCGCTCATCTTCCCCTTCGGTCCGCGTCTCCAGCGTGGCGGCCATCATCCATGCTGGGCGTCTGGCGGCAGAACTCGCTCCATGGGAGAGGCCAGTGCGCTGCCCGTATTGTGATAACCGCGTACCTGGGGATTCGGTGCTATGCCCGGTGTGCGGCTACGCCGTCAAGAGCATAGACCCTCCGGAGGGTGTGCCCACCCGCGCAGCCTGGAGCACTTCGGCTACAGGCTCGCCCGGCAGACTGTGGTACGTGGCCCTGTGTCTTGTGGCCTCTGCTCTGTTTGCGGTCATCGTGGCCCTGGGGCTGATGGCCGCGGAGTCAGGCCTGGACGTTCGTCGCCAGAGAGCGGGAGAGCTGGGGCAAGATTACTACGAGCGGGGCGTGGTGCACCTGGAGGAGGTCAACTATCTGCTCGCCCTCGCCGAGTTCGAGGAGGCAGTGAGGCTCGCACCGGGGAATCAGGAGGCGCTGGAGCAGTACGAGTTGCTGAGGGCGATGGTGGGCGACGAAGATGCCTCGTCCGCGGTCGTGTCTGGCGAGGTATTGCTCTCTCTATACGGCGAGGCTTCGGCGCTCTATGCAGAAGGCCGGTGGGCCGAGGCCATCGTGAGTATCGAGGAGGTGCGACGTGTGGATGCCACGTATCGCGCCGCGGAAGTAGAGGAGATGCTCTTCCACGCCTATCGCGAACAGAGCCTGAACCTCCTCGAATTGGGCGAGTTGGAGGAGGCGCTGGCCCTGCTCGACAGGGCGCTGGAGTTGAGTCCTGGCGATCCTGACGTGGCAGAGCTCCACCAGTGGCTCTCTCTCTACATGACGGGCCTCTCTCAGTGGGGGGTGGACTGGGAGAAAGCTGCCGCGACCTTCGGGCAGTTGCACGAGCTCAATCCAAACTTCCTCGACGTGGGGCAGCGGCTGCACGACGCGCTCGTCAACCTGGGGAACGTCTACTATGCCGAGGGAGCCTGGTGTATGGCAGAGAGTCAGTACGGTCTGGCCGTGCAGGTGAAACAGTCCCAGGAAACGGTGCTCAAGCGTGACGAAGCCCGGGAACTGTGTGTCCAGGCCATCATGGAGGCTACCCCTTCGGCTGTGGCCTCCGCTGTTCCGGAGCAGCCCATCTCCACAACGGTGAGCGTTGTTACTCCTCAGGCGGGGGGAAGGTTCGTCGGCGAGTTCCTGGGATATGCAGAGGCTGACGAGACGGCGATGCGCATCAGGGTCTGCGTTATCGACGCCAGTGGGCGGGGCGTCGCGGGTGCCCGAGTGGAGATCTCGGCCTACTCCTGGAGGCCCGATCCCCTGGAGGCCGATTCCGACGGATGCTGCGAGTTCGCCGGCCTGACGCAGGAGTTGGGGTTCGCCGTACACCTTACCCAACTACGGTGCGAGCCGGTCCAGATCACGACCAGATGGGGCAAAGAGGCGCAGGTCAACTTCATTGAGAGGCAGCCGACTTGAGGCGTAAGCTCGTCCCTACGGTTCTGGCGTCGGCGTTGTTGATCTCCTTCCTTCTCATCTTCCTCAACCTGACCGAGATAGACACCGTCGTGCGGCAGTCGTTGCGCGCCGTCGTACCCCAGGAACTCCAGAACGTGCTCCGTCCTCTGCGCGCGCCGATGGTGATCGACTACTCCCCGGACTGGGAGGCCACGGACGTGGACCTTCGGAAGTCAGTGAGCATCACCTTTCTCACTCCCATGAACACCTCCGCGACCGAGGAGAACGTGACCATAGACCCTGCCGTCGCTGGTGAGGTCGCCTGGAGAGGGTCTACCCTCGTCTTCACACCTCTCGAGGATTGGCCGATGCAGCAGGAGGTGACGGTGAGCGTGGGGCGTGACGCGCGCAGTTGGCTGTTGCGGCGCATGGAGAGGGGCTTCACTTTTCGGTTCACCACTCTAGGGCCCCCGGTGGTTGTGGAGACGGATCCGCCGCAAGACGCCAGGTTTGCCTACTTGCAGAATCGCCTCTCTATCACCTTCAGCCGTTCCATGGATCATGAGTCTGTCGAAAGAAGGCTCTCCATCACGCCAGAGATATCCCGTCAACGGTTGGACTGGAGCGGCGAACAACTGGTTATCAGCGGTGTCCTGCAACCGTCGACAGAGTATCGGGTGGTGATGGGCAGAGGCGTGCGGGATGAGGCTTACGGAATAGGCACCGTGGAGGATTTCGAGTGGGCCTTCACCACGACCGAGCGTTATCCGTACCTGGCGATCACCGAAGTGGGCAGGGACGTGCTGCTCACAGCCGGTGACCCCACCGCTCTGGAGATTAGTCTGGTCAACGTCAGCCGTGTGGACGTCGAGGTTCACGCCATCGACGTATCCACCTACATCACCATGACTGGCTTCTCCAGCGAGGATTGGCGGGAGTTCAGCCCGGAGGAGCCTCCTTTGTACTCCTGGTCCCTGGATCCGGCAGTGGTGCTGGATCGGGATGAGGAATGCGAGCTTGAGATCGAGGGGCTGGAGCCGGGTATCTACTACCTCGCAGCCCGTTCTCCGGAGGGGGCTCGCGACAGTCAGATTCTGATCTCCACGAGCACCGCTCTCACTCTCAAGCACACTGCGGGGCAGGCGTTGGTGTGGGCCACATCACTGGACGATGGGCAGCCGGTGGCGGGTCTGCCCGTGAGCCTTCACGATGACAGGGGAGAGGTAGTGGTGACCGGGGTCACCGACGAGCAAGGCGTGTTTGCCACCGACCTCTCGGCCCCCGTCGATCAACTCCATGCGGTAGCTGAGAGCGAGGGTGGATTCGCTCTATGCTCCGACGGCTGGCGGGAGGGCGTCGAACCGTGGCGTTTCGACGATGTGTTGTGGAGTTGGGGTTCGCAACCGAGCGATTACACGGTCCTGTTGTACACGGATCGTCCCGTGTATCGCCCTGGGGATGTAGTGAACTTCCGAGTTCTTCTTCGCCTCGACGACGATGGAGATTACTCTGTGCCAGAGGCGGGGACCAGCGTGTCGGTCACAGCGGCGAACTACAAGGGGGATCTCATCTACGAGGGTCCCCTGGAGACCAGTCCCTTTGGCACTGTGCACGGAAGCTTCGCGCTCAACCCGGAGATAGGCCCCGGCGAGTATTTCCTGGAAGCGGAAGTCGATACTGAGCATCATCAGATCGTCTTCCGAATCGAGGAGCCCGAGGAAGAGCAGTTCGCCGTGAGTGTCGTGGCCGATCCATCGGAATTCGGGAATGGCGAGGTGATCTCGGCCACCGTCGTGGCTGAGTACGGCTTCGGGGCTCCGGTCGCTGGGGCGACGGTGGAGTATACAGTGTACAGCACCGAGTATGCTGGTCCCTGGGTGGACGAAAGTGCCGACTCCGTTGGAAGCGAGAGTTGGTCCTCTTGGGAATACGGTCGAGAGATAACCATCGGAACGGGTGTGACCGACGAGGAGGGGGAGTTGGAGCTTACCCTGCGCGCGGGGACCACTCGTGGAATCCAGAGCCAGCTTTTCACTATCGAAGCCACGGTGACCGACGCCAGCGGCCAACAGACGTCGGGCGTGAACAGGATCCCAGTGCATCGAGGGGAGTTCTACATCCAGTTACAGCCGGAGCGATTCGTGGTGCAGAGTGGCCAGCGGGCAGTCGTAAACGTCCGCGGTGTGGACACCGTGGGTCAGGGTCTTGGGGATCTGGCGCTCTCCTACGTGGTCCGGCTGTCCGAATGGCAGGAGGTTCCCAGGAGTGCAGAAGGACGCATGTACCACGAATGGCGGGAGATCGCCACAGACGTGGAGAGCTCCAGTCTCGTCACCGACAGCGAGGGAAAAGGGAAGATCTCCTTCATCCCGGAGCGAGGAGGCCTGTACCAGGTGGAGGCCTGGGGCAGGGACGGAGCAGGGAACCGCATAACGGCAGAGGTGGAAGTGTGGGCCGGCGATCCCGACAGAGTATCGGCGTGGCGGCTGCCGGAGCACGATCGTATCAACCTGATCACCGACAAGGAGAGCTATCAAGCTGGGGACGTGGCGCGGGTCCTCGTCCAGTCGCCCTATGCAGAGGCGGTGGGGCTGGTCACCATCGAGCGCGGCCGGATTTTGAGCTACCGGGTCGCCGAACTCACGTCCAATGGTGCGATCCTGGAGATACCCGTGGAAAGCGAGTACTCTCCCAACGTCTTCGTCTCGGTGATCCTCGTGCCTCGGAGCGGAGCTGTAGACGCCACGCCCGGCTTCAAGGTGGGCTATGCTCAGCTTGTGGTGGAAGCCCCTGAGAGTCTCCTGCGGATCACTGTGATCCCCGACGAGACCCACTATCAGCCAGGGCAGATGGCGAGCTGCACGATCAGAGCCAGGGACTACCTGAATCAACCGGTCAGTGCGGAGGTCTCGCTGGCCGTCCTGGATGCCTCGACTCTCTCTCAGGCCCAGGATGCCTCGGGCGACGTTGTGGGTACCTTTCGAGGGCGTCGGCGGTTGTCGGTGCGCACATCGCAATCGCTCGCCATCCACGTGGGCAGGGAACACGTCGTGGAGGACTATGGAGGCGGCGGGGGTATGGAGGAACAGGAGCCACGGCTGGTGTTCCCCGAGGTGGCCTACTGGAACCCGGCCATCGTGACCGACGAGAACGGTGTGGCTCGAGTCGCTTTCCAGATGCCTAGCAGTCTGACGATGTGGCGCGCTTTCGTCCGAGGCATCACAGTAGACAGTAGCGTCGGTGCCGCTGACGTGGACGTCGTCACCATGAAGGAGCTTGTGATACACCCCAGCGTACCTGGTTTTCTGTCCGTAGGCGACGAGGCGGTGGTCGGCGCCTCCATCGAAAACCGCGCAGAGGAGGGGCTAGAGGTCCAGGTGAGTCTGTTGTCCACCGGGAGCCTTCTTGTTGCTGAGCCCTCCCGTAGCATCTTCATCGCCCAGGGCGGTCGTGCAGTCGTCGAGTGGGAGGTCGCGGCTGGCCAGGTAGGTGCCGCGACGCTGACCATGATCGCCAACGCCGAGGAGTACACGGACGTTGCTCAGGTCGACCTACCCGTCCTACCCTTTGGTGAGCGCACGGTAGTGCAGGACTCCTACGTTGTGGAAGACGAAGTGTCTTTTACCGTCACTGTACCTCCAGAGGCGCAGTCCTCAGTCCTCGAGATAGACCTTGCCCCCTCCTTGTCGATCGCTATGGCGGACAGCGTGGAGTACCTGAGCGACTACCCCTACGGCGGTGTGGAGCAGACGGTGAGTCGCTTCCTGGCTGCAGTCACACTCGATCAGGTCGTGACTGAGTTGGGCGCGGACGACGTGGAACCGGCCACGGGGTTGCCAGAGTTGGTGGAGACTTCGCTGCAGCGGTTGTACCGTTTTCAGAATCGCGACGGTGGTTGGGGCTGGGTTGAGTCGGATGATTCGCAGGTGTGGCAGACAGCCTACGTGGTCTGTGGGCTGAGCCAGGCGCAAGGGGCAGGCTATGAGGTCAACGAGCGAGTGCTGCGCGGCGGGGTCGACTTCTTGCAGCAGTCACTGATGGAGACACGGGACCTGGAAGAGAAGGCTTGCGTCTCGCACGCGCTGGCGGAGCTTGGTGAGGGTGATCTGTCCCTGGCACGGTCGCTGGCGGAGAGGCGACGTAACATGGATCTGCACGCACAGGCACATCTGGCCCTGGCCCTGGAGGCCCTTGGAGATCGGGAGTCAGCCGTGGGGATCGTGGACGACCTTGTGGAAAGCGTCGTGGAGAGCGCTCATACTGCGCACTGGACAGAGGAAAGCCACAGCCTGGTAGCGATGTCGAGCGATGGGTATACTACGGCGCTAGTGCTGCGGGCTCTGCTGGCGGTAAATCCGGAGCACCCTCTAGTGACAAAGGTGGTACGCTGGCTGATGTGGACCCGGGAAGGTAAACACTGGAGGTCCTCTTATGAGACCTCGGAGATTGTGCTAGCTCTCTGCGAGTACCTGCGCACGACAGGTGCCCCGGCGGAAGAGCTCAACTACAGTGTGTTTCTGAATGAAGAGGAGATCAGCTTGGACGTGATGACCGTGCAGAGCCGCGGAGGGCATCAGAAGCTGACCATCACTGACTTGGATCCCGGTGACAATGAACTCAGATTCGTGAACCAAGGATCGGGGGTCATCTACCTATCGACTGCTTTGCAGTACCCTCTATACGGGGGCACCCTGGGCGCGGTGCGTTCGCTCGACGGTCCAGTTGTCGAGCGTCGATACGAGCTTGTGGACAGTGGCGAACCGGTGGCACAGTGCCAGGTGGGAGACCTGGTCCGGGTGCGCCTGAGGATCGAGCTGTCGGCTGACGGGTGGTACGTCGTCGTAGTGGATCCGCTGCCTGCCGGGGCGCAGGCTATAGATTCGAGTCTACAGTTGAGCACGCTGGAAGACGGTCCACGTGAGTATGGAACGGCGTCTGCCAGTATGGGAGAGCAGGAGGCGGTGTTCTTCACAAGCTGGCTGCCCGCCGGCGTTCACGAGTACAGCTATCTCATCCGCGCCACTACACCCGGGGTTTTCAGAGTAATGCCGGCTGAGGTGACCCTCATGTATGAGCCGGCGGTGTGGGGCAGATCTGGGAGCGCTGTGATAAGCATCGGGGGCTGAGCAACGGGCAGAGCTGACGACGAAGCTACCTCGTGTGCAGCGAAGGTGGCTTCCTGGTGTGGTCGAGTTGCGGTTTCGCAGAGCTCGTGTTACTGATGACAGGCCACCAGGTGTCCCTTCTCCACCTCCACCAGTTCTGGTTCCTCCACGCTACACACATCCTTGGCCCGAATGCAGCGGGGATGGAAACGGCAGCCGGGCGGGGGGGCCACAGGATCGGGTATCTCGCCCTTGGGGATGGGATAGGTGCGTCGTGCTCTCGGGTCCGGCACCGGCACGGCGGCGAGCAGGGCTTGCGTGTAGGGATGGGTTGGGTTCGTGTAGACCTGCTCCAGTGTACCGAGCTCTACTATCTTCCCCAGATACATGATGGCGATCCTGTTACAGATATACTTGGCCGTGGCCAAGTCATGGGTGACAAAGACGTAGGTGAGATTGAAGTCCTCCTTCAATCTCATCATCAGATCCAGGAGCAGTACCCTGACCGACACGTCGGCCATGGCTATGGGTTCGTCGGCGATGATCAGGTCGGGAGACATGATGAGAGCTCTGGCGATAACGGCCCTTTGCCTCTGGCCACCACTG